>Ga0209541_10007453_pt1 | contig 18406 bp, 22 predicted proteins | sample RifCSPlowO2_01_FD_184027 | JGI IMG/M metagenome (GOLD analysis project Ga0209541, IMG submission 184027) | Groundwater microbial communities from Rifle, Colorado - Rifle CSP2_plank lowO2_0.1 (SPAdes) (version 2) | ecosystem: Environmental > Aquatic > Deep subsurface > Groundwater | place... | reverse complement strand
AGGGTGGGGGTGTTCACCCATTAAAAGGGATCGTGAGCTGGGTTCAAAACGTCGCGAGACAGTTTGTTCAATATCTGCTAGAGGTGTCGGTGTCTGAGAGGAAGGATCACTTAGTACGAAAGGAACGGTGATTCGGTGCCTCTGGTGTATCGGTTGTCTGACAAGGCAGGCCGAGCAGCTACGCACCAATGGATAACAGCTGAATGCATCTAAGCTGGAAACCAGCCTCAAAAAGAGACACCATCCTAGAGCTCTTCTAAAAGAGAAGGTTGATAGGATCGGGATGTAAGTACCAAGGCAACGAGGTATTAAGTCTGCGATTACTAAACGCTCAATGGATAGAATATACTAGAACCTATGTACCGATTAATTTTTTTATTTTAATTTAGAAAATTTGTATGTATCAAATATAAATGACTATTACTCAGAGCACTCTTGATGTTCTTTGAAGATTATAAATTATTCTTATGACAAAATGTTAAATTCCGCTCTTCTACAAAATTATTCATTATTAATAACATTAAGAAAAATTTAAGTAGAAGTTATAATTAATTATGAAAAGAGGTGAAATATGAATAATACTATTTTTGGCATTGGAGCAATATTAACGGCTATATTAATTGCTGCAACAGAATGTCTAAAATGGCCACGTTGGCTTAATTACTTGTGGGCAAGCCTATCATTAATATGGGGAATTTTAGCATTGCTACTATGAAAAATATTAAAATAATAATTACTATTGCAATAATTATTGTTACTCTTATTATTATTGGTTTTATTGCAAAACAAGTCTTTCAGTCAGTTGTAAAAGATATCACGCAAGGTGAAATAAAAAGAATTACTGGCGAGAAAACAGCAGAAATTACACAACAGGAAATAGATCGAATTACCAAAGGGGTAATTCAGCAAGGAACTAGTGGTTTGAAATCAGAAGTTAAAAAATGTGATTTAACACCTACAGTAAGAAAATATAAAGTAGAATCTTACTATACAGGCCAATGGATAGATTCTCATGTCCATATGCCTGTTTCGTCAAAAATTGTAAGCTCTGTAGCTGTACAGTCAGGATTTTTAGACATGCCAGCTTTTGATGAAGAGCTAAGCATAGATTACATAGTTTGTTTATTTAATAGTGAAGGAATTTCTAAAACAATAGGATTTTTTCTAGCGCCAAGCCCTGTTTTCAGTTCTTCTATCAATACTGTAAAAAACATAGAAAAACAATATCCAGGAAAAATTGCTGCCTTTTACATGCCCACGCCATTGGCAAGCATTAACCCAAAACCTGATGAGGTAGAAAAGATTCTTCAGGAAAATCTCGGATTATTTAAAGGTCTTGGAGAAATTAAATTTGCATATTATGAAATACCAAATGATAAACCAGAGGATCCACAATATCTAGAACTGTATAGTATTGCTAATAGAAATAAACTTGTGATTATGATGCATCCTGCAGTGGATCATAAGGATGAAGTAGAAAGACTATTGCAAAAATATCCTGATGCAATATTTTTCTTGCATGGTGAGAGTGAAGAATGGGTATTTGACTTAATGGATAATTACAGTAATTTATACTATCAAATAGGACATGAACTATACACTTTTGGAATTAATCCAGAACATAATCAGAGAGCACTGACTAAAGCAGAATGGGAAGAATATGCTAAACCAAAGTTTAATGATATTTTGGAATCAGAATTTAAAAAATGGAAACCTCTTATTGATAAATATCCAGATAGATTGACTTTAGGAACTGATCGATGGTATAGTTGGCATTTTGATCAGGATGTGGGGGCATTTATGGAAGAATTTGAACGATCATTTCTTGGAAAATTTGATCAGTCTGTACAGGAAAAACTAGCATACAAAAATGCAGAAAAGTTAATTACTAATAAATGAAAGAATAAATTATTTTTTATATTATTTACTCATTGGGAAATTATCTATTAATATATCTTCAAATACAGGTATTATTTCATAATTTCCAATTATTGGATAATTGTTTCTTATTTCTATAATTAATTTTTGCAGTTCTTTTTCGTTTCTAGATCTTACATGAAACATTAAGCTCCATGATCCAAATAATTTTATTGATTGTGTAATTAGTTCATGGTTTTTCGCATAACTGATTAATTTTCTCTCTACTTCTCTTCCATAACTATTAAATGAAATTAAAATCAGATATGCCTTGTAATTAATTTCTTCTGATTTTATAAAGATTCTATAGCCTGCTATTAATTGCTGATTTTCTAAAGATTTTATTCTATTTTGTACTGTTTTATAATTCACTTTACATTTTTTAGAAATTTCTAAACTAGATAATCTGCAATTTGATTTTATTTGATCTAAGATTTTTAAGTCTATATCATCTAGTTCTATTAATTTCCCTGAATTTGTAAAGTTTAATTTTACAGGTTCTAAAATTTTACCTTCATGCAGATATTTATGTTTGTAGAATTCATTGTACAAAGTATATATTGCTTCATAATCTTTTAATGACTTCGGGAATCTATTAAATAAATCATCTAAAAAATTTTCAAATTCTTCATAGTTTTTAATAAACACTACAGCAAATAAATCCCATTTGCCCCCAACAATAGCTGCCCAATAAACATTTTCATGTTCTTTTAGGTAATTTATTATTTTGTGTTTTTCTTCTTCATTTATGTTATCTAATTGAAATAAAACTCTATATTGTTCATAGCCTATTTTTGATAGGTTTAGAATTGTTCCAAATTGGGTAATGATTTTATTTTCCACAAGTTTGTTTATTCTGTAATTTGTTACCTGTTGGCTTAGTCTTATATTTTTAGCTAGCTTAGACGTTGTTATCCTTGGATTTATATCTAATTCTTGTAGTATTTTCTTGTCTTTGATATCTAGTTTCATTTTATTATTTATAGTATAATTATTATATAAATATTACTAATTTACAAATATTTTATTAGATAATTTTAATTATAATTAATTCAGTACTATATTTATGAAAATAGAAATAACTAAAATGGAAAGTGGAGGAATTTATTACAGGTTTACTTCAGAAAACACAAAAGAACAAACAGCTCTGGCAATATTAAGGGATGCAAATGCATATTCTCAATATGTTGCTAAAGTTCCAGTTTCAAAAGAGTTAGAAGATGAATTACTAGAACAAGTAAGATTATTCCAGTCTACGAGAAAACTGTCAAACTTTAGCTTGACGAACAGGCCTTTAGGCCTGAGATGAACGCAGTGTAGAAGTAATATTTTTCTAGTTCTAAATCAAAATAAAAACTGCGTAGAGGAGTTTGCGCATGCATTGTTCCCAGCTTTGCTTAGTGTGAACTCTAGCTCTACGCAGGAGCTAAAAATGGAAAACACATACCTAAACTTTAACCATTCGGTTGGAACTAATTTCTGGCACTTAGAATGGTGCCCTAAATTCAGGTACAAGATATTTAGGAAAGAGAAGAATAAAAACTTTTGTATTATTGCTTTGTACGAAGCAGCTAAACGATATGGAAGAGAATTCAAAACTTTAAACGTACAAGTAGATCATTTGCATGTAGTAGCAAGTTTACCTAAGGGAATGTCTGATGTAAAAGCAGTAAACTTGCTCAAGGGATTTACTAGTTTTTTACTTTTTAGGTTAGTACCTAATTTTAGAAAAAGATATCCTAAAGGTGCTTTGTGGAGTCAGGGATATTTCTCAGCAACTGTTGGATTTAGTGACCTAGAGAAAACAATTTCATACGTGAACAATCAGGATACGCACCACTGTTTGGTTTCAAACTAAGGAAGCTCAGGCCTTTAGGCCTGAGAGGACGTCACTTAAATGCCCATTGCATTATAGCAGTTCTGAAACTAGACATGAACGTAATTCAAGTGTATTCATAACAGAAGATTCAACATTATGCTCTCAATTAACAATTGCAACAAATAAACCATTTGACTTAGAACTAGAGAAAAGACTAGAGTGTCTTTTCATGGAATATCAAGCTCAAGGAGATTAAAATGGGCGAAAAAATATACCAACCAAGGGGAATAATTCCTTATGAACAATCAAGCAAAAAAGATATAGATTTCTCAAAAAGTCCAAGAGAAATAATAAAAGAAACTATTGGAGATGATCCAAATAGGAGATTATATTCAGAAAAACAATTTGAATTGTTTAAAAAAGAAAAATGGTTTAGGGAAGATGGTTGGTTTGTTTATGAATTAAAGAAGCATGAAATTACAGAAGAAATACCTACTTTCAGAGGATGGACTCCGTCGTATGATTTTGTAGCATCTGAATTTAAACTAGAAGACGATATTGGTTTAGTAAATATTGGAAAGGAAGTTAAATTATCCAAAAAGCCTGGAAATTACCTAGTGGGAGAAAATGTTAGGGAAGTTAGTGCTAGCGAATTACAATATGGAAGAAGATTTGCAGGAACTAAAGAATTATTTGAAAAAAATAAATATAAAATTGAACAGACTTTTAGCAGATTAAATTGTTCTAATATAGAATTTATAGTTTTTAGAACATATAGGGGTTGGCCTGCTGTTTGGGATGATTTGTACTTTTTTTCAAAAGGTGACTTTAATGATGCCTAGTGAAGAAAAATATGAAAAAATATATGCGGCAAGTGATGAGTCAAGATTTGAACCATCCTATGAAGTAATAAAAGTTTTAAAAGAATTATCAAATCCAGAAAATTTTGATATTTTTAGAAGGTATCAAAAATATCCAGAGTTAATTCAAGCCTTATCTAAAAAGTATAATTTACATAAAGAAAGGGTATTCTTGGAATCAGGAATTATTGGAATTATTCACCGAGTTTTTGATTATATGATAAATTCAGGATCATCAGTTTTATTACCTGAATTTGGTTATCCTTATTATTTTAATTTAGCAAAACATCATAATTCTAAAATTATGACATTTAAATTTAATAATATAAATGACATATTTAGTTATAATATTGAGGATTTAATAAATAAAATAAAAGAAGGACCTAATGTAATTGTAATAATTGATCCTGAGCAACCATTAGGTTTTTCAATAAAAGAAGAAGATTTGAGGAAGATATTAGAAAATGTAAATAAAGACCAGTTAGTTGTATTGGATCAGGCTCATGAAGGTTTTAGTGAAACAAATATAAAAAATATAAATAATCTACTTGAAGAATTTCCTAATTTATTAATAGCTAGAGGTTTCTCAAAGTTGTATGGTATAGCAGGAATAAGAGTTGGTTATGCCTTATGCGGACAAAATGTAAAGAATATAATAAATTTTAATGAAAGATATTTAGGATTCGACAATATTGCACAAAAACTTGCTATTGCTATTTTAAATTCTGAAGAGCATTATAAGAAAATTGCACAGATTATAAGAGAACAAAAGGCAATATTTAAAGAAAAAATTGAAAAATTACCTAACTATAAATTTTTTGATACTGATAGTGGCTCAATATTAATTGAAGTTCCTGAAAATCAGATTGAATTTATTGAAAAAGAGGCCAAAGAAATAGGAATAGAAATTAGGAGAATTAAAGATTATTCCAATATAAAAAAATATCCTCAGTTTAAAAATTGGTATAAAATAACTATTGGGCCTAAAGAACACAATGATAAAATTATAGATTTATTTAATTCTGTTTCATGGTTGTACAATGTTGAAGTTAATAATCAAGAAGTTAAGAAAATATTTCATACAAGGGAAGGTGGATATACTGTAAATAGAATTGAGATTCCTTGTGAAAAAATAGGAATATTAATGGGATTTAATAAAGTTCTAGTTCCTCCTGATAAAGAAGTATCAGCACATAAACATTTATTACAAGATGAAATATTTGAGTTTTATTCGGAAGCACAGGTTATAGTTAACGAAGAAGTAATTAATGTTAACGCAGGTTCAATAATTGTGCTTAAACCTGGGGATATTCATTCTATTAAAGCTCTAGAAAACAAATTTGCAAGATTTACAGCATTAAGATTTCCATATTCACATGAAGATAAATATAATGTGAATGGTGAGGCAGTTATACATGAAAGGAAAATTTGAGATTAAATGATAAATCTTTGAAATTTAATTATAGTTGTATTCTTATGAGTAGATAATATTTATAATTATTTTTTATTTTTCAGAATTTTATAATAACTAATAACCAAACTTACCACAGTTAAATGCGTTATAGCAGCTACAAATACTGCAGTATAAGTCAAATAAATATCGCCCAAGAAATTTGCTAAAATTAAACCTAGAACAATTATAACTCCTCTATCAAACCTTGAGGCTAATTTAAATGGTTTTTCTTGTGATAGTGCTGCTCCAACATTAGAGACTAAACTTATAATTATAGATCCGAACACTGCAATTATAACCCAAATATAACCAGGTACTAAAAATCCTGGAGTTACAAAAGAAAATCCCAAACCAACAAATCCCTCTACATATTTATCAAGAGTTACATCAAATATTACTCCGAATTTAGTTTCTTTATTGCTTAGTCTTGCAACCCAGCCGTCGCATAAATCACATAAACCACTTAAAACCAATGGAATAATAGCCAATAATAAGTAATGCTTGTAAATTAAATATGCAGCAATAACTCCAAATACTAATCCAAAAAATGTAATTAGGTTTGGACTTATTTTTAAAATTACTAATTTACTTATTGCTCTAGAAAAATTAGTATTGTATAGCCAGTTTCTATATTTATATAACATATGTTATTATAATTTTATTTTTTATTTATATAAGTTATGAAAGAATTATAAAAATGGTTGAATAGTAATATCATGGACTGTTTGTTGTCTTATAGATTTGTATATTACAGTTTCTCTCTTGCCTTCAGTCAGTCTTACAATTTCTAAGCTAACAAAAAACTTTAATACAGCTTATTTTTCCTAGTTTTCATGGTTAAAGTTATATTTAAGGAAACAGAAGATAGCGATGATATAAAAAAAGATATGGCTGTTGTAGATATGCATTGTCACACAAATATTTCTGACGGAAGAGATACTGCAGACCTAATGATTAGGCAAGTGCAAAAATTAGGAATTGGGATCTCAATAACAGACCACAATAGAATAGCTGCCTCATTAGAGGCTTGCAAAAGGACTTTTTCTATACCAGGAATAGAAATTACATCTTCAGATGCAATTGATTTTCTGGTTTATTTTTACAAGACCAAAGACTTGGAGCATTTTTATAATAAATACATAAAAGACAAGCACCTAAGCTCAAGAATATTTAATCTTTGGAAATTAAAATGGAACACTGAAGAACTTTTGGATCATGTTAGAAAATATAACTGTGTTATAACATTGCCACATCCAATAGCAATGAGACCAAAAAATAGTTATATATTTATGCATAAAAATCCAAAATTAATGAAACATATTCATGCTATTGAAGTTATTAATTCGTTAATGCATGAAGAACATAACCAGATGGTTACTGAATGGGCTAAAAAACTAAATAAAAGTGCAACAGGAGCCAGTGATTCCCATGTTTACAACTATCTTGGAAAGGCAGTAACTGCAAGCTATGCCTCTGATGTGTCTGAATTTTTAGATAACATAATAAAGGAGAAAAATATTGTTGTTGGTAGAAGCTTGGACAGGTTTTCAAAATTACATATCAAGCTTGGAATATTAAAAAGGAATTTACAATGGTAAAGTATTACGTTGGCGGACAAGCACTAATAGAAGGCGTTATGATGAAATATAAAGATAGGATAGCTATTGCCGTTAGAGAGAAAAATGGTAAGATTACTGTTAAAAAGGAAAATATAAAATATAAAGATAGTAACATTCCTTTTATCAGAGGAGTAGTTAATTTATTTATTATATTATATATAGGTATAAAATCATTAAATTATTCTGCCAATGTTGCTGCTGGCAAGGAAGAAAATGTAAGTACTGTTGGATTATTATTTAGTTTATTATTTGCTATTATTTTTGCTGTTGCATTATTTAAATTTTTACCCTTGTTGTTTGTTTATATACTGGACAAAAGTTTTCATTTCAATAATATATTGTTTAATGTTTTAGACGGTTTATTTAAGATATTATTATTTGTGCTATATGTTTATGCAATATCTTTTATGAAAGATGTCCATAGAGTTTTTCAGTATCATGGCGCTGAACACAAAGCTGTTGCATGTCATGAATATAATAAAAAATTAAGTGTAGAGCATGTTCAGAAATTTGAAAAAGAGCATATTAGATGCGGTACAAGTTTCATATTTTTAGTTTTATTTATCAGTATTATTGTTTATACTTTTATTCCTAAAGATTATAGTTTTTCCTTAAAGTTATTGTTAAGAATATTATTGTTGCCTGTAGTTGCCAGCTTGAGTTATGAAGCCTTAAGATTGGGCGCTAGGTACAAGGCATTTAAATTTTTCTCTTATCCTGGGTTGTGGATACAGAAAATAACAACTAAAAATCCTACAGGAAAACAAGTTGAAGTTGCTATAAAAGCATTGAAAACTGTTTTGAGCAGGTAATTTACTTGCTTATTTCTTTCGATGAATCACCTGATTTTGGAGAATTTTCATATTCTACAGGTCTTGTTCCTTTGGAATTACTGCCAAACTGGCCTTGTAAAAAACCTGCTCCAGAATTAGATCCCTGGCTTCCCTTATCTGATATCCTAGGTATTGTTGGTAGGAAACTTGTCACTAGATCTGCTGGCAAAAGATTTATCAGTATTTTAACTGAAAGTTTCTCTGGATAAATCTTTATGTTTCCACTTTTTAATTCATCTATAAAATATTTTGGGCCTTCTCTTTCTAGTGCTGTCTCAACCAGCAGTAAAACTGCTAAAGATTTAACTTGATCTGTATTGCCAAATTGTTTTCTTAATTCTTCTTTAATTAAGCCATCTGTCAAACCTTGTGTACTATCTTTCATTACAGATTCAGCAATTATTTTTGCTGGATCATCTGATTTTATTAGCTCGAATATTGTGTCTTTTGATATAGTAGTGCTTAATTCTTTTACAGGTATTTCATTAATATTTCTAAATACATCTTTTTTAATCAAAAACACTACTTTGTCTTTGATATTATTTTGGTTTATTTCATTTTGTATATTGTTAAGCTGTTGTTGCGTCAAAATCTGATATCCACTAATCAAATCTCCTGAACTGCTCTGAGATTCTAAATTAATGCCAAAAATCAAGCTATTAGCATCGTCTAAAACAATATATTTCGGACTTGAAGAGAACTGTTGTGAAAAACTCATTAAATCTAGAACTAGTAAGCCTCCAAATATTGGTATTATTAAAATAATAACATTAAGCCACACAGAAAAAGTGAATACCACTGAAGCAAAGCCTCTTTTTATCCACTTAAGAATTAATATGAATATTAAAACAGGAAGATATATTATTAAGAATAATATTGATGCTATCCAGAGTGGTGTAAACATAAAAGTCAAGACTATAATAATTATTGTTGCAATAAAAATAATCCAAGCAAATCCTATATTTTTCAGTGTTTTTGATTTATCTTCCTCTTTTGTTTCTTCCATTTGTCTTACTCTGGTTCTTTTTAGATCTTAAATCTTTCTTTTTAGTAACTAAGGAATAAACAATTAAAATAATAAGCAATGCACCAATTGTAAATAATATCAATTCAGCGTTAGAGAATTGCTTGTCTTTTGAAGTATCTTCTGTATTTGTCTTACTAACATTTACACCGTATTTTTTTAATACAATACAATCATAACAGTTTTTTGGGCTTTCACTATACCTGCACATATCAGAAAAAGATCTTATTGCAATATGTTTTACTGTTGGATCTTGCATATCCATGGCTGTTGTATTTATTGGGTTGTTTGGACTTTCAAGAGTGAAAGATATGTTTAAATTTTTGTCTTGATATTTAGTATAACAACTATGTTCAAGAAACGGTATGTTTACAACTTGTGCAAAACCTAATTTTGGTATTATTAATAAAGATAATATAAACAAAAATATTAAAGCTTTTTTTGCCATTTTATTTGAAGTAATTTAATGTTTATAAAAATTATGCAAGATCAATGTTTAAATAACTTGCTGTTATTAAATAAGTATGAAAGAAATATTGCAAGAGTTATTAATTGGTTTGAAAGCCGGAAATAAATTAGAAAATCTTAAAAAAAATCTATGCAAGAAATACAAACTAGAAAAATTACCTACAAATATAGAAATTCTTGAAGAGTTAAATGACGAACAAAAAGAATTTTATAAAAAATTTCTGGTTACTAAACCTGTAAGAACTATGTCTGGTGTTGCACCATTAGCTATAATGACAAAACCCTTAGCTTGTAAACATGGAAAATGCACTTTTTGTCCTGGCGGGCCAAAATCTATTTTTGGAGATGTTCCACAAAGTTATACGGGAAATGAACCAAGTACAATGAGAGCCATAAGGGCAAATTACGATCCATACCTAATAGTTTTTAATAGATTAGAGCAATACATTTTGTTAAATCATATACCTGATAAAACCGAAGTTATAATTCAAGGCGGAACTTTTTGTAGTTTCCCAGAAGAATACCAAGAGGAAGTTATTAAGTATACATTAAAGGCAATGAATGATTTCTCTGAAATATTTTTTAAAAATAAGAATTTTAATTTCAGCAAATTTAAGGAATTTTTTGAGTTGCCAGGAACAATAAAGGATGCAGAAAGAATATGCAGAATACATGAAAAGCTATTGAAGATAAAAGGAAAAGCTGATTTGGAAAAAGAGCAGTTAAGAAATGAAACAGCAAAAGTAAGAAGCACTGCGCTAGTCATAGAAACAAAACCTGACTGGTGCAAACAAAATGAAATAAATGAAATTTTAAAACTGGGAACAACCAGAGTTGAGCTTGGTGTTCAGACTTTAAAAGATAAAATTCTAAAAATCACAAATAGAGGCCATACATTGAAAGATACAAAAGAAGCAATTCAATTGTTAAAAGATTCATTTCTGAAAACCACATTTCATATCATGCCTGGCTTGCCTGAGTCTACGCATGAGGAAGACATTTTGATGTTTAAAGAGTTATTTGACAATTCAAATTATAAGCCTGACTCATTAAAGGTTTATCCTTGCTTGGTTATGCCTGGAACTCCTTTGTTTTTACAATATCAAAAAGGAGAATTTAAACCACTTACAACTGAAGAGGCTGCTGATATAATAAGTGAAGGTAAAAGGTTTGTTCCTGAATACTGCAGGATAATGAGAATAAATAGAGATATACCATCAACAGTAATTAAAGATGGAGTAATGAACACAAATTTAAGGCAAATTGTTGAAAATAAAATCATTAAAAAAGGGATAAAATGCAGATGCATAAGATGCAGAGAACCTATGGGAAAAGAAATAGATTATAACCATGTTGAACTAAAAAAATTTTATTATGATTCAAGTGGTGGAAAGGAGGTTTTCATAAGCATTGAAGATACAAAAAAAGATATTTTATTGGGATTTTGCAGATTAAGAAAACCTTACAAGCCATTTAGGCCAGAGATAACATCAGATTCTGCTGGCGTCAGAGAGCTTCATGTTTATGGTCAGGCAATACCTTTAGGAGAAAAAGGGCTTGTGCAGCATAAAGGTTATGGGAAAAAATTAATGGAAGAAGCTGAAAGAATTGCTAAAGAAGAATGGAAATGTCATAAGATATTAGTTATTTCTGGAATTGGAGTTAGAGAATATTATAAAAAACTTGGTTATTCTAGAGAAGGTTCTTATATGAGCAAGAAATTGTAATTTATTAATTTTCATGGCTTTTAATAAATTTTTCATAATATTCTAATTCATCAAATTCTTTTAATTCTTGACAACATTTTTCATATAATAAATACTGGAGAACTATAACATCTCTTTTTAATGTTTTAATATATTCATTAAGTTCTTTTATATTTACCATTGTTTATATTTAATTTTATATTTTATATATGTTTAGTTAAATTTACCGTAAAATTTTCAAGAATATTTTTCTTAATAATTAGATAGACTTATAATACATAAAAAATATAACTATTAAATTAAGGTTTATTTATAGGATATTACCAAAAATGACCAAAGCAGTAATTTTTGACATGGATGGAATTGTATTTGATACAGAACCAATAGGTTTCGAAGCAACAAAAAAATTACTTAAAAAATATGGTAAATATATAAAATATAAAGAAATTATACTTTATTTAGGAACAGGTGTAAGAAATTATGTTGAAAGTATAGCTAAGAAAAAGAAGGTTAATGAAGACATAGAAATTTTAATTAAAAAAAGAAAAAAATATTTCGTAGAATTGGCAAAAAATAAGTTAAGAGTTTTTCCAGGAATAATAAAATTAATAAAAGAACTAAGAAAAAACAAGGTAAAAACTGCTCTAGCAACATCATCTTCTATAAAATCTGTAAAACTTAATTGCAAATTAACTAAATTAAATATTAAACTATTTAATGTGATTGTAACTAGGAACGACATCACAAAATTCAAACCAGATCCAGAAATATTCAACATAGCAATTAAAAAATTGAAAGTTAAGCCTGAAGATTGTATAGTGATAGAAGATTCTATTGCTGGAATAAAAGCTGCTCAAAAAGCAAAAACCAAAGTTATAGCAATTTCTAATTCTTTGCCTAAATCAAAATTAAAAACTGCAAAATTGGTTTTTAATTCTGCTGAAGATATAAAATTCAGAAAATTAATGTCTTTATTCTGACGAATGTTCATCTATATACTTTGTGTATGTATCTGATACTAAATAATAATCATCTGGATATTTTGCATTTCTGATTAAAATGTTGTTAGGAAATTCCTTAACAAGAAAACCCAACATAATTTGAAATCTTTTTTCTACTTCTAATTGTACATTTCTTTCAATTTCAGATTCTTCTTCATAATTAATAAAAGAAGAGAGTTCATCTTTATATCTTGATAATTCATATTTAACTGAACTTCCAAAAGTTGTGCCCAAATATATTAATAAAGTTGTTAAACCAGAAAGAAATGCAGGACTTAATATACTGGATCTATTTCTATGATTTTTTTTGTATGACCAATTGCTTGCATTATTTATAAAAGAATGTTGGTTATAATGTTCAATAGTTTTGCTATCATTATATATTTCAAATCTTCTGTGTCTAATATCAAATTCTTTGTATGCAACATCAACTAATATTAAATTATTGTCTATTTTTATACTTGAGCAGCCATGATTGCACTTTTTTCCATTATTGTCATCATCTACCCAAACAAAATTAGAATCTACGCCTGCTATTCTTGACATTGTTGTATATAAAAAACTAAAGTCACAGCATCTTCCATTTTTAGAATAAAATGTTTCACTCGCGCTATAATAATATGATATGTTGTTATCATAATAAAAATTCTGAATCATCCATCCATATATTGCGTGTGCCCTGCCAATACCTCCAACAGGATGAGAACACACTAATTCCCAAGTATTTTCTATAATATCTTGCGTTGCATCAAATGGTTTTTTGTTTAGATTTAAATTATCAAAATCCTGATAAACTCTTTTATAGAATTGTTCTTTTGATTCTAAAGCAAATTGTTGTTTCAACCAGTCTTTTGTTACAAATGAATCAAGACTAAGATTTTGCATAATTGTATATTAATTTCAAAATTTAAAATAAAAGCGCAGAAATAACTGAAAAATTTACAGAAAACTTGAAAGATTTTCTAATCAGCTACTAGGTCATAAAGTTCTGAGAAAAAATTTGCATTTTTACTTTGTTTATTACTCATTCTTTTTTCTAAATTCTTGCTTACTTTTACAGAACATAAATAAGTTTTTTCTCTTTCTGTAAAGCCATTAAAATTATATTCTGCAGTGCCTACAATTATTTTATTTTTTCTTTTATAAACAGGCAATTGATGATCATTTACTGATAAATATGTCTCAAGATTTTGTTCTTCATTAAAATTGTAATATATTCTTAATCTTAAAGCCTTGTTTTTGTCTATAAAACTATCTTCTGCTTTAATTCCATAAAACCTAATGCCATTAACAATTCTTTCCAGTTTATCATGATAACTATATGTTAGACCAACTATTGATATAGTAACTAATGGCCATTTAATTAATGCTTTTATTAATTTTATAAACATATGAATGAATTAATTTTACATTTAAAAACAGTTTTGCAGAAATTTCCGGAAGATTTTTAATACCTATTGACAATTTTATTTATTTCATTATCAAAGCACAAAGCTTTTTCTCCATTTTTAATACAAAGGTAAATAACTGAATAATCAACAAAACTTAATTTCTTTTTAACTTTATTTACTAGTCGAATAATTGCTGTCCAATCAACTTCTTCAATTCTATAAAGTATAATATCATTATTTTTGCCCAGCTTATCTATAACTTCTAGTGCATAGTTTATATCTTTTTTATAAACTAGTACTGTAAAAGTTTCTTCTAAAACTCTGTCTGGAATAATAATTTTTTCTTGTTTATAATTTATTAGGTTTCCTAATGCTTTATCATGCAATTCATCTTCTGCCAGAAATAATGCAACTAAAAATGAAGTATCTGCTATCATTTACTAACACCATAAATTATATTATCAGCATTCTTACTTATTTTTTGTTTCTTAGCAACTTTGTGAAAAATATTTAACCAACTAATCAAATCGCTTAAATTTTCTGTTTTTTTCTCATCAAATTTGCTAAAATTTTCTATTATTGTATCACTAAAACTCATATTAACTTTTTTCATCCGCCTTAATGTCCTATAAGCTTCTTCAGATAAACTTATTACCTTTACCATATGCATAGTGTATGCACATATGTATTTAAGCCTTGCTACTTTTTGATGATTTTAACTCTTAAAAATAGTTCTGCAGAAATTTCCGGAAGATTTTCAAACACTTTCTAAAAAATATATAATTTCAGTAATCAAGAAAATATAGAGAGAGGCTCTGTCCTGAGTCTCTAGAACAATACCTAACAAGTTATGGCAGATTAGTCTGCCATATATTTCAGCCTTTATTGTTTTAGCACTTTTAGAGCTTATGCTATGTCCATATTTTCTTTTTATTGACCCAAATCCAGATTCAATAAGTGATCTTCTATGATATGTTTTTTCTCTGAAAGTCAAAACCGATTTTCTCCTTGCACTCCATCTCTTATGTTTTGACTTTCCATATTCCCTTAATGGAATATGTGCTTGCATTCCTTTTTCATTGCATAAAATATGCAACCAGTTAGCATCATATCCTTTGTCTGCAACAAGAATATTTGCCTGTGTTCTTTCAAGTAAATATTTCACATCTTTAATATCATGTGCAGGCAAAACTCTTATTCTTGCAGAGCACCATTTTTTTGTTCTTGTATCTAAACAACCGCTTAATTTAATTGGAATTTTTGGTGTTTTACCATCTATTCTCATCAAATAATGATAACTGGGATTTGTTCTGCTAAATCCAGTTCCATCAATTGCAATTATATGATGTTTAATTCCACTTGTTAATTGCAATGCCTTTTCCCAAAGAAACTTTGGGATCTTCTTTGCAGTAGATTGCAAAGCAGATTTGCTTGGACAATCAAATCCAAATAAATCTAGGAAATGCACAATTCTTCTGTAAGAAAGTCTGCAATAATACCTTATGAGCAAAGCAACCAAATGCTCATAAAATTCATACGTCTTTGGTCCAAAATGGTGTAGCCATCTTGGTGCACCAATCAAGTTTAATAAACACTTAACTTTTTTAACTATCTTCACTTCTTTTTTCATGAAGGACCACAACTCCTTCCCTTGTAACCCTAACGGGTTACGTGGGTTAATAAATATTCTTAGAACTTAGATTCAGGACAGAGCCTATTCTTTCAGCATTTTTATAAGCAAAGTTCTCCTGTACAGAAGGATGGAGTTTTCCAATGAATGCACGGGCAAACTTCACTTGTACCTGTCCAACTTCTAAATCATAGTTCCAGACAGCATCACCCCTGTCTATTCCCCAAATAATTCTAGTAGGATATTTCTCTATTAAATGCCTCCATTTTTTCACTTCATAATCTAGAACTTCATCAAATTTTTTATTCATTAATTTCATATAATCTTCTTTGCTCTTGCCAACAAATAAATGAAATAGATCCATATCTTCACCCCAAAAACCATCTATGCCGTAATATGCATTAGGATGTTTATTTAATACATCTTCAACTTCACTTGTAGATAGTTGGTCTCCATGCCAGATAAAATTAATATCTGGGTTTTCCTTCAATACTTCTTCAAATTTATATTTATGCCCGTCTCCAAGATGAAAATATACTACTAAACCGTTTTCTCGTATAATTGGATAAATTTCACGAAGTCTTTTTGAGTTTGGAGGAAGTTCAGGAGAGCCGCCATTTTCACGGGCATAAAGTCCAATTTCGCCATAGCCTTTAAATAAACCAGGATAAATAGAAAGCATTCCTCTAAGTGTTTTAGCATCAACAGTTGGAAAACCATTTGGTTCATTATCATTTCCAGAAGACATGATAAATGGAATAAAAGTTTCCGGATACAAATACATAGTTGTATTCCATATCTCTAATAATTGCAAAGGTATTTCTTCATAAACAGGGAAAAAAGCAAAGTTTTTCATTGTTCCTTCTCTCTTTAAGTTACAAGCAATTTCACTAATTTTAACATTAAAACCAAGTAATGCTTGTGGTCCACCAAACCTTCCCTCGCCTTCTTCAATTAAATCTTCTTCACCTTCCTCAGGTAATCCATCTGGAATAGCAGGTATATGCAAATGAGCATCTATCAAAGGCCCTTTATAATATGAATCTGGAAATTCAATGTCATTTATTGTAGGACATGGAGAAGGAGATAATGCATCTTCAATTCTTTTTTTCCATATTTTCTCTTCAAATGTTAATTCTTTGACAATGGGTTTTTCAAAAACTTTTATTATAGTAGAATCTTCATCAAAATTTTTAGTCACAGTAGTATTGTCTATAGCTTCTGGTTTTTTTAAATCCTGATTAATACAACCACTTATTAGAACAACAACTATAAATAATACAAGCAACCACTTTTTCATTAGGTTTTTAATATGACTATTACTATTTAACTTTTTCTTAGTTTTTAATAAAGTATGGTTTGGATTTACACGAATTTCATGGAATGTGATTTTTTAGAATTAAATAGCTGAAATATTAAATCCCTAATGTGAAATGAAATTGTAGTAATATCTAAATAAAATTTTAACAACTGCATCCATAAGGTCCTTGTGGGCATTTTACACAAGAATTATAAGAACATCTTCTGCAACCTGAACAATCTGCACTAGTCCTACATTGAACATCCACACAAACCCCCTCTCTACAAATTTGTTTATTATCGCAGTCCTGATTTGAATTGCAAGAATTACTCCCTTCAGAACTTCCACTTTTACAATCAGCATAACAGGTCTCTCTTGTTTCTCCTTTATCACAAACACTATTTCCACAATCAGGATTAATCACTTTACAATCTTTAGGACAATAATCAGCATCTTCTCCTGGTTCGCAAGCCCCATCTCCACAAGAAGTACCAATAATATTATTTAAATCACAGTCTTTTGAGCAAGATTTATATGATTCTCCACCTTCACAAACACCATTACCACAGGTAAAAAATACCTTTGTTTCTATATTATTAGTGTCTTCAATTACATTTGAATTATTTGTTGTTTCTCTAAATAGTTGAACATTGAACTCTAAAACATTATTTATTTCATGCCCGTAAGAGTCAACTACAAAAACTGTAAAGTTATATTTTCCTTCATTATCTGCAGAAAGCTCCCATGTATTTGAACAAATCTTTTGCATATTACATTTAAAATAAACAAATTGATCAAAATTTGATAGTTTCCTTGAAGATTTCCAAGCAAGATATTCAATCCCATTATCATCTTCTGCACTAATTGTCAATTTAAATGTTTCTCCTAGTGAAGGATTAGATGGCCTTAAGTTTGTTGTAATTGAAGGATATTTATCACTAACTGATAAATCTTTAGAATTATTTATTAATAATTTTTGTTCGCTCAAATTCTGATTTTGATAGCGTGGCTCCAGCTTACATCCACCAATCATAACAATCACAATAAATAATAAAATAAAAATTTTGACATTCATTACAATAATAAATTATTTTTAATTTTTAAACCTTTCTATTAAACCTTATTTACCAAGTTGTTTTTCTACATCTTAAATAATCTATCAATTTTTTCAAATTAAGATGTAATAAATAATCAGAAATATTTTATCCAGCCAACAATTCTGAAAAAGCTACAAATTCTGAACTAAGCTCTATAAAAATAAAATAGAGTCTGGGGTTATCCCCACAGCTTGCTGTGGAAGCAGAAGCAATATATTCTAATTTAAATCCGCTTCTGCATGGTAAGTTTAGAGCATGCCTGTCATAAAGTTTATCTGATTAAATATC
>Ga0209541_10007452_pt1 | contig 18409 bp, 13 predicted proteins | sample RifCSPlowO2_01_FD_184027 | JGI IMG/M metagenome (GOLD analysis project Ga0209541, IMG submission 184027) | Groundwater microbial communities from Rifle, Colorado - Rifle CSP2_plank lowO2_0.1 (SPAdes) (version 2) | ecosystem: Environmental > Aquatic > Deep subsurface > Groundwater | place... | reverse complement strand
TACAAAGTCTTTGATGTTTTGTTCTTTACCTCCTGTTTTGATCTCTTCTTTTTTTGCCTCTTTCACTCCTAAATCAGAAGGTTTAACTTTATATTTTTTTAGTTTATTACCATTTTGCTCAACAATAATTGTTTCCCCAACGTTTGAGATTTCAGGAATTCCTATTTTTGCATGAAATGTGAGCGTTTTCTTATAACCCATCTTCATAAACAAGTTTGCCAAAACTTCTAAATATCGCTCGGAATAGCAACCGTATATTCTACTGTTCATTGCAAGTGGTAATTGTAAATTTGACACAAGATGGAATGGAGAATGAACTCTAACTTGTCTTTCTACGAAAAATTTTAGAGCAAGTTTACCCCGATTTGCTAAGTTAGGACTTATAAAAGGGGTGATAACAGGACATATTCCAATCTCTTTTATTGTTTGTTCAATTTGCTCTCTTGTGAGTTTCTGAAAGTCTACTCCTAATGTAGTGAATACATCAGCACTTCCAGTAGGACTTGTTACAGCAAAATATACTTCGTTAACTACAGTGTAACCTGCAGTAGCAACTATAAAAGAAGCCGTTGTTGAAACATTGAATGACTTGAAACTACCGCCTCCTGTTCCCGAAAGTCCAGTCGTTTTGTTTTTATCAAGTTTTAAGTTGAATTGAGTTGCTAATCGCTTCGTGGCATTAAGAAATCCAAGTAGTTCATCTGCTGTTTCTCCTTTAGCGTGATTTGCACCAATCCAAGTGGCAAAGTGCATTCCTACCGTATCGTAAACAAAAATACGATGGACAAGCTCTTCTGCCTCCTTGGCTGTTAAGTCGTTGCCATCAACTAACTTCGCCAGAATACTATCCACTTTATGAAGCTTCTCAAGGTTGTCGTTCACGAGAGCATTATAGCAAATGGCGGTTTTTTGTTGACCTTTTTGATATAATTTCCGCCATGACGAATATCGAGGGAGAAAGTGGGGAGCCTACAGAACTCGATTTGTTGGTTGATAGATCGATTGAGCTTTTTAGGACATACCAATTTCATCCTCAGGCAACTCCTGAGCAAACGGCAGAAACTCCATTCCCATACCTTATTCATGAAGCGGTAATCGATGCTGTAGATGAAATTCTTAAGGCAGGAAAAAGTGCTTTGGATATCGCATTGGAATTTCGAAAATTAAGACCAGATTATCCACTTTCTCAAGAAGTATACATTCTTGCTTCAATAGAAGCGTGGGATCAAACGTATAGAGAGATTGTTATATCAATTACTGATAGGGAGATAAGAACAAGGTCCGAAGAAGTTAGGCGGATGAACAAAAGAAGAATAAAGGATTATTTAGGAATGTGATCATTTATTGACATTTGTTGCTTCATCTGTTATAACATTGTTATAACGCAATGCGAAGAAAGATTATTAGAGTAGGAAATAGTTATGGAGTTATAATTCCCAAGAACATACTTCAGATTTTGGATTGGGATATTAAGGAGCTTATTGCTGAAATTGACACGAAAAAGAGAGTAATGATAATCAGGAAAGAAAGTAAAATCTCCAAAATCCTCTCTCGAAAATAATATTTTTATCACTACAAATTTTGTGTTCAGAAACTGAAGCTTGGAAGGTTTATTTTTTTGTGGAAATTTTTATGTGAAAAGGGTGGGGGTGGACTCAGTAAGAGCAGTTTTATGCGCAAATGAGCGCGTAAAAAAGACAGATACAGAGTCCACCACCCGGTACACCCGAGCCAACGTTGGACGCATCCAACAGCATTGGCTCTCGGCCGAAAAGATCAACTCGATCCATTAGTGAAGCTTACTGACAGCCATCACGTGGGAGGCGAGAAGATCTCTCGACATTTCCAGACAAGCAGCCGGAGTAGGCACGAAGCCTCTGCTTGTCACCTTAGTCAACGACTAAGGATTTGTGCCCGAAGGGGCAGCTCAGGATCCGCAGATCCAGGCTGCTGAAATTTTCAGGCAAGCCTAGAGCTAAGCCCCAGCAACCAAGTTTTCGGCTTGCCTGGGTAAGGGGGGCCGCCGGGCCCTGGGAAATTCGAAGTGAAAGGCTAATCTTCACAGTCATGACCGAATTGTTTACGGTTCGAGACTGGCGTTAGCCATTCAGTTTTCCCTTGTTGAAGAAAAGAGAGGTCCCCGTTCTGCTAGTAAGCAGATGCGCTACAAACGCTTGGGCAGAGGACCTTTAAAGTCAAGACGCGTAAGGTCAGGGCGGATCTCGAGACTTCACGTTTCTCTGTGACTCCCCTGACCGGGATTGGGCGATTTGCCTAACAAGGCGTCGCAGGCTAAATCGCCATGACGATCGACTCGAAAGTCGACTTCATCGCAGCGGCGTTCCGTCAGGTAAACCCTGTGACCATGAGTCTGTGTTCTCCTTCGTTTCACAAAGGAACCCAGGCATGGACATTAGCGTCTTTCTCTCTAACTCCCTCCTTATGTTAGGATTTCCATCAAACCGCGAAGGCGGAATGTATGGACAAGGTTATGGGTGTACAAACTTTAAATGTGCAAGTTGTCTTTTCCTTTCGCAATTTGATCGGAAGACAAAATACTAACTGGATTGTAGCAAATCATTGCAAAAATTGCTATAATCCGTGCCTTATGGCAGTAGAAAGACTAGAAGAGTTATTACCAGCTCTAGCCAAAGAGTTTCCTGCAAATCATCCTGATCAGGCGCATTTAGCTAGGCTTAGAAAGTTTAATGAATTGTACGGAAAAAGTGCAGATCGGAGACGTGCTTTGGCTCGATATATCAGGAAACAAGAGACCTCGCCCCCTCAGCAAACAGACGATGTGTTAGAAGAGTTATTCAGTATTGCTTGTTCGGTGTTTAAAATTGATGAAAGTCAAGGAAGAAGACCAGACAGAAAGAGAGGAAGAATCCGATGTATAAAAGCATTTTGTCATATTGCCTATAATGTTCTTCCATCGGAGCAAGGAATAACTGTCAAAAAAATCGGAGAATTTTTGGGATATAGTGATCATAGTACCATTGTCCATCATGTACAAACAGCGCCAGAGCTTGCGGAACAAGAAATGGGCTTCGCCTTAAACCTCTTAGAGATAGAGAATGAAATGAGAGAAAGACAAATGATTGATTAGTCGATGCCTTGCTCAATCCAGGTCTCAGTGATATACTGACTCTACTTTAATAAAAGAAAGGAAATTAAATGAGTGGCAACTTCAAAATCTTCTAGAGCAACATCGATGGCGGAACTAATGTCCCGCTCATCCTCAAATTTTAAGACTTTTAAAAAAAGCGAAATTGCTGAAGGCGTAATTACCAAATTAACTTCGGGTGAAATTTTAGTCGATATAGGCGCAAAAGCTGAAGCACAGGTTCTTGAAAAAGATAAATCAATTCTTCGCTCAATACTTTCTTCCCTTAAAGTAGGAGATAAAGTAGTTGTAAGCGTTCTTAATCCCGAATCAGATATGGGGTTTCCCGTAGTTTCACTGCGCCGTTTTATAGGGGATATTTTCTGGAAGAATTTAGACACTTTACTCAAAGATAAAAAAGTCCTTGATGTTTTAGTGACTGAAGCAACTCGTGGAGGATTCTTAGTCGAAACAATAGATGGGAAACAGGGATTTCTTCCTAATTCGCACGCTGTTTTTTCAGGCAGTTCCGAGAGCTTAGTCGGCGCGAAAATAAAAGCCGCGATAGTTGATTTGGATAGGGCGTCAAATAAGTTAATTTTTTCTCAAAAGGCAACGATAGATCCTGAACAATTCGGGAAACTGACAAAAAATCTAAAAGTTGGGGAGTCTTTTGATGCATTAGTTAATAGTGTTACGCCATTTGGTATATTTGTTTCTTTCCAAAAAGACGGACAAAATTACGACGGTTTTGTTCATATTTCAGAAGTTTCCTGGGAAAGAAAAGAAAACCTAGAAGAGGAATACAACTCCGGAGACACTATTAAAGTAACTTTACTCTCCGTAGATAAGGATGCCAAGAGAATAAACCTTTCAATTAAAAGATTAGGAGCCGATCCTTTCGAAAAAAAGGCGGAACAATTTAATCCTGATAAAAAGGTTGTGGCGAAAATTTCCCAAATAAGTGATGCCGGAATAAGACTATTTCTGGAAGACGGAGTAGAAGGTTTTATTAAAAAAGAGAAAATTCCGCTAAATTTAAAATATAGCGTGGATCAGGAAATAGAAGTTAGTGTCTCTCAAATTGATAAGAAAAATCATCGGATTATAGTTACGCCTGTTCTTAAAGAAAAACCGATAGGATATCGGTAAATTATGAAATCACAGATTTCATTTGTTTGTCAGGAATGCGGATATGACAGCCCGCAGTGGCTAGGAAAATGTCCTGAGTGCGGAAATTGGAATACACTCCGTGAAATAAAAGTTCAAACCTCAAACCTCAAATCCCAAACCACAAGTTTGACACCTGAGAAAATCGAGCCAAAAAAACTCTCCGAAATAAAATTTGAATCAAAAGAAAGAATGACTACAGGATTTTCTGAAATGGATAGCGTTTTGGGCGGAGGAATTGTCAGGGGATCGGTAACACTTCTTGCCGGGGACCCGGGAATCGGGAAATCTACACTTCTTCTTCAATTGGCACTAAATATTACAAAAGGTCCTGTCCTTTATATTTCGGGAGAAGAATCCGAACAGCAAATTAAAATGAGAGCCCAGAGACTGAGTAAGAAAGATACAAAAAATCTACTTTTGATATCTTTAAGAAATACGGATGCAGCTTTGCAGGTTATTGAAAATTTAACCCCCAATCTTGTAGTTGTTGATTCAATTCAAACAATGGAATCTGAGAATTTAACAGGTCTTTCGGGAAGTATCGGGCAAGTAAGATATGCAACAGGGGAACTGATTAAAATCGCTAAAGTCTTAAATATCCCGGTGATTATTGTTGGACACGTAACAAAGGAGGGAATGGTAGCAGGGCCAATGGTTCTGTCTCACATGGTAGATACTCTTCTTTTTTTGGAGGGCGAAAAATTTACAGGAATAAGAATACTTCGCTGCCTTAAAAACAGATTCGGCTCAATTGATGAGGTTGGGGTATTTAACATGGATTCAGGCGGGATGAGCGAAGTTAAAAACCCTGAAAGTTTGTTTATCGAAAAAAAGAAAACAGACACTCCGGGAAGCATTTTAGTTGTTACACTGGAAGGGACTCGGGCATTTTTAGTTGAAATCCAGGCTCTTGTTGTTTATTCAAAGCTTCCTATGCCCAGAAGAGTTGCATCAGGAGTTGATGGAAGAAGACTGGAACTCTTGTTGGCAGTTCTCCAGAAACACGCTAGGATTGCTATTGAAAATTCAGATGTTTATGTAAATGTAGCCGGAGGACTAAAATTATCGGATCCGGCGGCAGATTTAGGAATAGCCTTAGCTGTTTTTTCAAGTTTCAAAAATATTCCTCTGGCTCGAAGCGTAGCAATTGCAGAAGTCGGGCTCTTAGGTGAACTACGCCTGGTTTCCAGTTTTGAAAAAAGAGTAAAAGAAGCAAAAAAACTAGGCTTTAAGGATATAATAGGGGCAGACAAGTTTAAAACACTAAATCAGGTGATAGACTCCTTTAATAAAAATGGCTAAAACTAAAACAATTAACAAAACACCAATTCCAGCAGAACATAGAGCCGGATTTTCCCCCAAGGTAATAGCTCAAATAGCTGATGAAGTAGCAAAAACCATTCTTAACAGTATTCCTTTAGTACCTCATACGCCCAGGAGAAATGGGAAAAAAGCCAAAAAAATAGAAAACGCAGTTTTTTTAGATACCTCAGCCATTATTGACGGCAGGGTTTTTGATGTAATAACTCTCGGAGTGCTATCTGGTCAGTTTGTAATTTTGGAAAGTATATTATCTGAGCTAAAACATATTGCAGATAGTCAGGACATGGTTAAAAGAGAACGGGGGAGGAAAGGCTTGGCACTTCTTGAGAAGATGAGAAAAACAAGGGGAGTAAAAAGTATCATAGTTTCTGATAATGGTGATAAAGATCAGAGTATCGAAGTGGATGAAAAATTAATTAATGCAGCCAGGAACTATAGAGGAAAGTTAATAACTTGCGATTATAATCTAGAGAAAAAAGCTGCTATTTCAGGTATTGTTGCAGTTAACATTAACCATCTAGCGACGCTTCTTAAGATAAAAGCGGTGCCCGGAGAGTCGCTTCATATAAGGATTTTACACAAAGGAAAAGACGTTACGCAGGGCGTTGGCTATCTTGATGATGGAACGATGCTTGTAGTTGAACATGCGGCCTCAGACATAGGACATGACATTGATGTGATAGTTTCTCGAGTTATTCAAACTACTGCCGGAAGAATATTATTTGCCAAGAAGATTTAGATCCATAAGCACAAAAAATCCGCTCACGTGGAGCGGATTTTTTCTTTGTAACTTCTCAAAGAGGTAAGAGTTCCTGCCCAAAACCCTTACCCCATGACAAGTTACAAAAATTAACGATCTTAAATTATCAAACTATATCAATAAAATCGATGAGTTTTAGCTTCACTGATTTTTCTTGACAACGGCCCATAATTTTGTTATCAATCTCTTTAGGCATTTAGTTTTATTCCTGCCTAAAAAACTAACTGCCTGGTAAAACTAAGAGCATTGCTTTTCGTATTCTAGAATTTATTATCACGAGTAACGAAAGCGATGCTCTTTTTTAGAGCAAAACTACGGGCAATTCCATGCCCTTTTCAACGAGCTTCCTGAATTGTTCTCTGCCTAATTTCTGTAAACTCTCTTCTTTGTAATCCGAAACCTCTTTTCTTATCTGTCTTTTTCTTGAAAGAAATGGAATTGACATATGTACAAAGAATTTTATCACAGGTTGTCAAGATCTGTCAATCCTATAGCAAAAATATAACGAAAAATCACTAGGCCTGGAGTAAAACTATTAATGATTAGCTTGATTTAGCAATCTGTTTTATCTAAACGCAAAAAATGTGGATAACTTGTGGAAATAAAATGTCCGATTCTCTCCAGTTCAGTTACTGGTCAAGCCTAATACTTGATGCTTAAAACCTGATTAAAGAGGGATTTAAGGGAGGGTCTATATGAGTAATCCAGACTACCTCTTAACAAAAGCTTAATAAATGAGATTTTTTTATCTATTTTAATTACCGTATTTTGTCTTTTTGTAAGCTTAATTGAAACAAGATGATATTTAAGGTTTGCTATTTCTGCGTAAATTCCGATTTTAAGCAGTAGGTCTACGAAAAGATAAGGGTATTTATCGTTTGTAAATTTAATTACATCACGAGGAAGGACTTTTTTATTTACCATAATGGTTTCAGGGCTGATTGATGTCCCAAGCATAAGATCTTTATAAATTTCCCGGTGAGTTGTTGGGAAATTTGATCTTTCGACGATCCTTCCGTTACCACGAACAATTGAAGTTTGGGTACCCACAGCCGCTATTTTAGGATTTTTAAGAAGAAATGAGACCTGTTTGGAAATTTTATGAATTGAAGGGTAGTTTTTAGTTCCTACAAAAGCTATATAATCGCCTTTGGCGCGTCTCACACCGCGATTTAGAGTCACATGCAAGCCATAGGTTTGGATATTCTTAACTATTCTTATTTTTTTATTCCTTTTTTTAAATTTATTAAGTATTTTAAGTGAATTGTCTCTTAAATAATCTACTACAGCTATAATCTCGATATTTTTGTAGTTTTGAGAGAGAAGGGAAGCCAGAGTATCCTCTAAATGTTTTTCTGATTTATAAACGGGCAAAATTATTGATACTAATGGTTTTTTCATGGTTTTAGGTAAAATTCGGTGCTAAATGGAGCAGTCTTAAGACAGAGAGGGCATTCTAACAAAGTAATATCGAAAAGTCAAAAATATTAACGTTACTATTGTCAAAATAAAACCTAAATACTCGAGATATTGAGGGAGGTAGAGAATAACAATTGACGATTGACCATTGATAATTGACGATTTATCAACCAGCCAGCCGTTTTCCCAATTGTTGACCAAGAAATGGTTTTTGATTTCCTTGCCAAAAAGGAACGGAAATGCCTTTGATATTTGACATTTGACATTTGACATTTGACATTCACCTATGGCGTAGGCTTTCCAGCCAGGATCATAGCTTTGGGAAAAGACTAAATAGGAGCCGTTTTTTACTGAATTTGCAACGTAGAGAGAAGGATTAACTCTATGAACATCGACAAATTGTTTCGGATTTTTATTTTGAGAATTTAGATCCGCTGTTTTAACGAATCTAAGATTCTTTATGAATAAAGAAGGAAAGGGATAGACTGAAATATCTGAAATTTCTGTTTTTGAAATCTCGTTTCCGACAGATTTTGAAATAAAATGAAAACCATAACCCTTAAAAAATCTTTCAGTTTGACCAACAATTATCGGATAATTTTTAACTTCCTTGGAAAATACTGTTTCTACTTCAGCTCTTTGTTCAATAGGGTTGTCTATATAAAACCTTAGAGGAAGTCCGGACAGGTATTTAGTATTAGAAAATACGACATAGCTACCTTGGTGAAATAAATTTGGAAGAAATAAAGTAAGTTCTGCACTTGAATCTCTAGCTGAAAGAATGACTTTATTATAAGAAATATCTGCTTTAGAAAAAGCATATGGTTTTGAAAATCTGCTTAAATTATTAAGACCCGTTTTAGTGTCAAAATTACTATCCTCTATAACTTTAGATGTGGAAAGGGACGAATCAATTTTTCTGACAATTATTTTTAGAGAATCTATTTTTACTCCAGATAGTCCAATATGAAAGGTTTCAGGAACAATTTTACTTGTATCGATGTAAATGACTTGCTCCTCGCCTTTACTGTTTTTAATTTTTATTGAATTGACTAAAGAATTTATCAGATATGAGTAAGAATTTTTTCTTATATCTATTTTGTTATTTATATCTAAGAACTCGACTTCAGTTGGATTATTAATTGAAAAATTTACTTTTATATCTTTTTCTGAAAGATTTAACTCCTCATCATTTAATACTATTCTTGGAAAAACAGGCTTTATAATAAGCTCGCCATCTCCAACTATGACTTTAACCGGTATTAAAAATTCGGTTTTTAGAATTGATGGTACTTCCAATGTGTAATCCTCGGGATTATTTGGAAAAGAATCACTTTTTTCAAATATAAAATCAGTCAATCTTTCTTTGAGGCTGAATTCAACATCTTCCGGAGTTTTTTCGGTAAACAGAGAAGGAAAGACAGTAGTAAGGCTACTAGCGGATGAATTTGTCACATAATTTGGAAATATATTAAACGCTAAATCTTCTTTTTCAAAAGAGTAATTTGAGGAAACCTTTTTTGTTGAACTTTCAGGGAGTAGATAGGCTGGAGCTTTGTTTCCTCGTGTTTTATAAAGCATCAATCTTCCAAAAGTTTTTTTGCTTTCGAAAAGATTTGATGCGTTAAGAAATCTTTTTAGACTGTCGTAGTTAATAGTTTTTCTTGAGACTGTGTTTAGAAAATACTGATCCAAAAGAAGATATGATAGATCGTATTTCTCAATAATATTTGATAAAAGCCTGACATTTTGTGTATTTAGTGCGTATGAGTATTCATTATAGAACTGCTCATTATAATTACTCCACGGGTCAAATGCCCGATGCGTAATTGGCTGTGGAATACCATACCAAATAAAATCAGATCCTCTTTGTCCCCAAACCCTATATTGCCAACTCCAAAAGGTATATGAAGGAACAAGAGCAATTCTCGCACTTTTATCTACTTTTTGTAGATCCTTAAAAAGCGCTAAATAGTCATTTGGAATCTTATTTCTTAAGAAAGGAGATGTAAATTGTCCCAGAAAAGCCGGATATGCGAGAAATATAGTTAAGACAAAGACAATACTTATAAAAAATTTTTGAAGTTTAATTTTTTGGTAAAGAAAATAAAGTCCCAAGGTAAAAAAGACTGAGAGCGAGAAAGAAAAAAGAAGGATAAATTTAGTAAAAGGAAACCTTAAAGCCTCTCCAAAAAGAGGAAAAGCCTCTCTTAAAAAATTGTTTGCTAATGAAACAGGGAAGGTATTATTAGCAAGGAAAAAGAAAGCAGTCAAATAAGATAATAAAAAAGGGAAATATCCCCAGAGCTTTTGTTTTAGTGCATAAAAAAGTCCCAATAATGAAACTATTAAAGCAGCAGAAAAAATAATTCTATAGAGAGGACCTTTCTCATGGTTTCTCAGAGAATTCATAAAAAAAGTGTCGGTGAAAGTATTCGGGTCAAGCTCGACGCTATCAAGCATAAAACCACGAAGGGAAAGCGTATCGACTAAGTTTCCGTAGGACTTGTTTCTTAAAAATATTTCTTCGGAACTAAACTGATTAATTCTTGCATTTTTTATAGTTGATCCTTGTTTAATCGCTGAGTATGGGTAGGAAACTAGCCAAAAAGCGTTTGCAGAAAGAAGAATGAAAAGCACTATAATCGTTTTTTTTAAATCTCTGTTTTTCATAAAGTCGATAACAAGTATAAATATGAAAAACATAAAGAAAGCAGCGAAAAGGGTAGGAACAAAACTTTGCGGACTGGCCAAAAGTGCTCCGAGAAAAAGTAAAAGAAGATTCTTAGGGCTTCTTTTTTGCAGTGCGTTAATTGTCAAAAGTGAGAGAAGAGGAAGCGCAACAAAATGAGTAGCAAATGCTTCAAGCGGAGCAAAATACATTTGCAAAACTCCAATATTTAACATGTAAAATAAGCCTCCCAGGAAAGAAATCTTTTTATTCTTGATTAATTTATCAATTAGAAGAAAGAAAAATATTCCGCCAAGAAGATGAGTTAAGTGAATATAGAAAAAGCGAAGAATTTCCTGAGGAAGAAATATTGAAAAGATCCAAATATATAGGGTGTGCATGAAATTTGCAGCGTGTGCGAGACCATCGATAACCCCAAGCCCTCTGTATTCCTGCCAGACTGCAAAAATTGCCCTTTCAAAGTTTAGCGGAATATTAAATTCAGGCATTATGTTATCCCAGCCCACGAGAAACGCTCCCTGTTTAAAATTTAAAATGAAAAGTATTGCTTCAATTAATACCAGAAGCCCGATGTATAGCATATTTTTATTTTAGCTAAAAATTAACCCAAGCGAAAACTAAAAGAAGGGGTAGGTATGGAAAAAGAGATTTTTTTAATACCTTTTGCCAGAAAATAAACTTCAGTTAGGACTCTTTCGGGAAGAGACATAACTACCAAGGTTTGCATAGTTAACATCAGTAAATCTTTTAGAGACGGCCTATATCCAAATTTAAAAACCATAACTAGTCTAATTTTTATTGAGTTTAGGAATTTTTCCTTCATATCTATAAATGTGGCGTTTTTTCCGTGAATTCTGTAATCGAGAAGCTTATCCTCCAAATTCACAAATTTGTAACCCAGACATATAAGTTTGAAAAAAGTGTAATAATCGTTATTTGCACTGTATTTAATTTCGTATTTAAACGGTTTTCCGCTACTTAAAACTCTTCGAAAAGTGCATGTTGGATGGATCATCGGATGGAACCCAAAGTAAGAGTTATATATAGCGTTTGAGGTTAGAGGCTCTTTCTTTTCCCCTATTTTTTTGCCCTTTCTGTCAATCACAAAAGCATTTGACCCTACCATAAAAATGTCAGGATTTTTTTCAAGAAATTCAACTTGTTTTTCAATTCTTTCAGGTTTTGCAATGTCATCTGCATCCATTCTTGAAAGATATTTGCCGTTTGCTTTTGAAATACCCACATTTGCACATCTGTCTCCTCCACTATTTCTATTTACCCTAAGTCTGAAAAGCTTTATCCGGCTGTCTTTTTCGGAATATTTTCGAACTATTTTCAAAGACCCATCAGTAGAAGCATCGTCAACAATAATAAGTTCAAAGTTTTTATATGTTTGAGAAAGAACGCTTTTTATCGCAGCATCTAAATACTCTTGACTGTTATAAAGAGGCATGACAATAGAAACCAAAGGTTTATCTCCCAATGATTTATGATTTATGACTCTGAATTTATGATTTTTTTTCATCTTATTTTCTACCCGCAGCTTGCGAAAAAATTCTCAAGCTATGGGTAGAGGCACACACTGGGACAAGTCCCGAGAAAAGACACGGATAGAATCCGCAAAAGATGGTATTAGCATCTGTCTTTTCAGAAAGCCTCTGTCCCGGAGAATTTTCCTCCCTAATTTCAGCCCAAAGGCTTAATTTTTAGAAAGTTACTTCTCCCGTTACGACAAATATCAATTGACTTAGCGAACCCGTGGTGGGACAGGACAGCTCAACCTACTCAGTAGGGAGGGAGCCTGCTTTTCAGTCAAGCTGATCCTGCCCCATGCTGTAGGTTACTGGTTCAGTGAACCGGGAACGAGCTGGAAGTATCCAGTCGTTGTCCAGTCGACGAATCCGCCGTTGTTGTGACCCTCATCTATCCGACGCTGGATGTGCTGTCCAATCTGGAGCATGACCTCCGCGTCAGTGCATTCGAGAGAGTACTCCCATACCCATCCGTCGATTGAACGGTTGAGCACGGTATACCTGCCGCCTGGAAGGAGCGATTCGTACTCCGCGCCGTCTGGCGGAAGCCAGTGTTCGACGTGAATGAATGCTCCGCTTGTCGCCACCTCGGGAAGGCTCCCATCAGAGTAGCCACCGAGCTGGTAGTCGTGGATAGACCGGCAACCCGTAGTGGGATCCGGATCCACGAAACCGCCTGTGTAAGGCGGGTTGGCGCGGACCAGTGTGAAGAAGTCGTGGAACGTCCACTCCACATAGCCGGCGTTATTGGCGCTGTCAGCAAGACGGCGTCCGATATGAGCGTTCACCTGTGCCATGACCTGTTCAAAGGTGCAGACCGGGTGATACTCCCAGACGAAGCCGTCAAGCGTGCGATTGACCATCCACTCTCCGCCTTGAAGGATCGTTTCCCGTTCAGGTTCTCCATTCCAGAAGAACTCGACGTGGATGAACGACCCCACAGTCGTGAGAGTGGTCTTGCCGTCCAACCGGTACTCCGCAATGACCTTGCAGGTCTCGGGGGTTACCACCGGTGGAGCGCTTGTTGGCGCTGCAGTCGGATACACAAAGTCGGGGAGCCGATCGCCTGCCGTCAGGTCATAGTTGACCCCTTGATAGGTGATCTGTCCCGCGAAATCGGTCCGAGCGCAGTTTTCGTCCTGCCAGATCCAGTAGGCTCCGCCGACGTAGAGCATCGGGCGCTGATCGATGTCAGGACCGTAGAGCACTACGTATTCGTTGCCTGTGACCGGAGGCCAGTTCGGATCGGTCTGGTTGGACCATGCCCGAAGGACAATCCATCCGGTTTCGGTCGGCTTCCAGGCCTGATCAACAACGGGTTCGCGGTCGTAGCGAACACCAGGCGGACAAGACGCAACTGTCGGTGCCACGCTCGGTGCCTGGGTAGGCGCCATTGTTGGAGCTGCCGTAGGCGCTGCCGTTGGAGACGCGCTCGGGCCCGCTGCGAACTGGGGGGCTCGCTGGTTTGCGAATCCCGGCCAGACGAAGAGAGCCAGTAAGGCGACCACAAGGGCTGCCACTGATGCCAGTCTCCAGAAGTTTTCACTCCTAACCCTCTGCCTCAATGAGGAAGGTGGGGTTACGACTGTGACCGTGGGTTGAGTCCTGAGGGGTGGAATGGTTCCGCCTGCCTCGAGGTACTCCCTCAGAGCCTTGTGGTTGTGAACGATGGATGACGTGTCACCACCGTTTGCCCGCAACGCCAGATAGGTCTGGAAATACTGCGGGAGCAGGTGGAGAGGCTTCTCTCCGTTTGTCGCGATGTATTCGCGAATCATGGGAGAAAGCCTCTGGAGAGCTTGCGATTGAGCCTGGTTGGGCATTTCTGCCTTACCTCCTTCAGCTGTTGTTTTCCATCTCGCTATAAGCGTGTACTTACACGAGCTGCCCGTTGCCTTGGCCTGCTTTCTTAGCCCTACTCTCCATATTATCGGTTTCCTAATCCGAACGAGAGCAGCATACTTGCAGATTGAGCCTCGTAAGGCCAAGCTTATGCTCCAAGAACCGGGTACCACCCTTCCAAATAAAAAGAGAGCAGTATCCGGTTCCAGAAGAAAGCTTAGCTTGTCAAAATTTTTTAGTGTGTGCCTTGTTAATGTGCGAAATCTACTTCAGCCGATTACTAATCCGCATTATTGGATTTTAATCAGATAAAATAGGCCCGAATTGTATCAAATATTATAGGCTATGTCAAGCTAAAATAAGTAAGAATATAGTAAAAAACTATATGCCCTTACTTAGACGTTTGTTTACAATTTGCCAATTTTTGCCTATGATTAGCATATGCAAAGTGAGCGTGTGATTTTAGAAGTTAAAACCTCAAGAGTATCAGAAGAAACTCCTGAAGCTATGGTTCAGTTTCTCTCAAGTCTTACAGGGCTTAAAAAACGCCTCTTTTTCTTTATTAAACGCGGAATTCCAATATCTTTTGAAATCGGAGTTTTTAACCAAACAATTCATTTTTATGTTACGGCTCCTTTGAAATACAAAACATTTATTGAGAGTCAGTTAACTTCTCAGTATCCAAAATCCCTTCTAGTTTCCTCCCGAGATTATCTTCCGGAAATATTTCCGGAAACAAAAGATCTATCTCTTGGTCAAATGAAGCTGACTTCTGGGTTTTTATATCCGATCAAAACCTACAAAGACTTTAAGGAAGTTGATCCCATCTCAAGCCTCCTTTCGGTTTTATCAAAAGCTCTGCCAAATGACCGGCTAACTATTCAGTTTCTTCTTTTGCCGATTGGAAGTTCCTGGCAAAGAGCAGGCGCTTCTGCAGTAAATGATAAGCAAAAAGATAGCGCCGGAGTAACGCACACTAATCCTTACTCCAAAGTTATAGGCGAAAAAATTCAATTCAACGGATTTAAAACAGCCATAAGAATTGCAGTTTCTTCAAATGAGAAGGCACGATCCGATCAGCTTTTATATGAAATAGGGAACAGTTTCTCATCATTTAATAACCCAGCCGGCAATAGCCTGGTCTTAAAAAAAGTTTATTTTTGGCAAAGACAGCGTTTAATTAACTCAATTTTCAAAAGAAGCAAGCGTTTTATGCCAAGTAAGCAAATTCTAAACGTTGAAGAGCTAGCTACGCTTTTTCACTTTCCAACTCTTAAACTTTCGACAATTCATTCAATTTCCTGGCACAAAGTAATTTTGTCCGATCCGCCGGAAAATCTTCCCATTGCGGAGGGCTTGGATGAAGAAGGTAAATCGGAAATCAATTTTTTTGCGTCAACCGAATTTAAAAATAAGCCGACAATTTTTGGGATAAAAGGCAAAGACAGACGTAAACATATGTATGTTATTGGAAAAACCGGCACAGGAAAGTCAACCCTGATCGCAAATATGGCCATAAATGACATGAGAAATAATAGAGGATTTTGCGTGATAGACCCGCACGGAGATTTATGCGAAATACTCCTAGATTATATCCCGTCTTTTAGGATCAATGACGTTATTTACCTTGACCCATCGGATGCTGACCACGTCTTTGCTCTAAATCCATTGGAGGTTCAAAATCCTGCTCAGAAAGAGCTTGTTGTGTCGGGAATTGTGGCTATTTTCCATAAACTTTATGGAAATTCCTGGGGACCCCGTCTTGAATATGTGCTTCGAAACGCAATTCTATCGGTTATTGATCTTCCGGGTGCGTCGCTTCTTATGATTCCCGAAATACTTACAAATGAAAATTTTAGACGAAAAACAATAGAGAAATTACAGGATCCAATACTCCGAAGTTATTGGACAAATGAATTTGAGCAAATGACAGAGAGGCTTCGAGCCGAAACAATTTCACCAATTCTTAATAAAGTAGGACAATTTTTGTCCTCGAAGGTTATAAGAAATATAGTGCAGAATCCCAAATCAACAATTGATCTTGAGAAAGTGATGAATGAGGGAAAAATTCTACTTCTGAATTTAGCCCAGGGGAAAATGGGAGAGGATAACGCAGCGCTTCTTGGCGCAATGACTATTACTAAATTGCAGCTGGCAGCGATGAATAGAGTCCATCTAAAAGAAGAAGACAGGCGCGATTTTTATCTTTATGTTGATGAGTTTCAAAATTTTGCAACCACCTCTTTTGTCAAAATTCTTTCAGAAGCCAGAAAATACCGTTTGAATTTGATCCTAGCAAACCAGTATATCGCTCAGATTCCTGAAGAAGTTCGTTCGGCAATTTTCGGAAACGCCGGAACTATGATGTCTTTCTTAATTGGCGCAGAAGATGGCAGCTATATGGCGCGGGAGTTTGGTGAAAGGTTTAAAGAAGAAGACCTACTTGCGCTCGGAAACTATCAGGCGATACTAAAGCTTGCAATTGATAATATAACTCAGGCTCCATTTCTGACTCAAACACTGCCACTTCCTCGTTCTGCCACGCAAAATAGAGAAAAAGTTATAAGATCATCAAGGGAACGCTATACGAAGGAAGTGCAAACTACTTAGTTTACTTGCTTTTTCTGCGAAGAAGGAATCCAATTCCCGCTGTAGGAATAAGTCCGATTAAAGGTAGCATTTCAGGTCCAGTGGGTGGAGTCTGAGTTATTGAAGGCGGCGGAACAACCGGCAATCCACCTTTTGTAGTTACTTTTCTTTCAATGCAAAATTGTGCGTTGTCCCTGCTCTCTTGATCGCTGAACTTAGCAATAGATTGGTTAACAACACAAACTACTCCCTGATCAGATGGCATTGAAGTGGGTGAAACAACTTTCCCCACAATAGTATAAGTTCTTGATTCGTTAGGATTTAAATTTGAAAGATTAAAAGTAAGAGTTCTTGAGTTTTTGTCAAAATTTCCAGGACCTGAGACAAAATCTACGAAGTCAGGAAGTATGTCATAGACTGTAACTGTATTTAGAGTAGAGTTTCCGCTATTTGTAACAGTAAGTTGGAATTTAACGGTTTGAGTTGGAGCGTATTTGGGATCATTAATTGAAAGATTATCTACAAAAACATCCGTTGTTCCGCCTTTTGATTTCAAAGGATTAAGAACAGTTTTATTGATTGAGATTTTTTCAGTTGTGACACATGTTTGTCCGCCACCATAAATCGGCTGGCAGGCAACTGATCCATAAGAAGCCAGAGATGTCCCCGCAAGAAACAAGCTTACATAAAAAGCAAAAAACGAACTTAAAAGTATTTTAGCCATTAATAAAAAAACGATACAGTTATTTGTATCGTTATAGTGAAGCGGATATTAACATACATTATAGGACATGTCAAGAGGATTTGTTGGCCTCAATTTTAAATGCATATTGACAAACCAATAAACTTATGTTGTAATTGTCGTTGCTTCCCAAAGAAATTTCCGTTTCTCACTTGTATTCGCATATCGTTTACTTTGAACCTTATAACTTTATAAACTTTTAACTCAGTTATGGTTAAGTCCACAAAAAAAGAAACTCCTAAAGAAAAGGAAATAAAAACAGAAGAGCCGTCTGTTTCTGACTTTATTGGACCCCCTCCCGCTGAGGTTTCAAGCGAGCCAAAAGCCGCCTACACAGAAAGCTCTGGCGAGCCGAGGGGAGAGTATTGGGAAAGACCCGAAAATCAAACCTATGAAGTAGCAGGATATCTTGATATCCAGCCTGAGGGGCATGGTTTTCTAAGGCCGAAATTTATTCCTTCTTCACGTGATATATACATTTCTCAATCCCAAATTCGAAGATTTTTGCTTCGCGGCGGCGACTTCATTGAAGGCTTGGGGAGACCTCCTAAAGACACAGAAAGATACTTTGGCCTTCTTAAAGTCGAAAAAGTTAATGGCAAATCGGGGGAGGAGAGTTTGAAGCGTCCATACTTTGATGACCTTACTCCGATTTATCCTAAAAAACAACTGACCTTAACTACCGGCAAAACACCTTTATCTACCAGAATGATCGATTTAATCTCACCAATTGGATTCGGGCAAAGAGCCATGGTTGTTTCCCCTCCCAAAGCAGGAAAAACAACCATTCTTAAGGAAATTGCTGCTGGAATCACTCAAAATTTCCCAAAAGCCCATCTTATGGCAGCTTTAATTGGCGAGAGACCGGAGGAGGTAACCGATATCTCGACATCCGTTAAGGGAGACGTAATAGCATCAAACTTTGATGAACCGCCTGAAAATCAAACCAAAGTCGCCGAAATCACCCTGGAACGTGCTAAAAGACTGGTTGAGGAAGGAATAGACGTAATTATACTTCTTGACTCTATAACAAGGCTTGCGCGTGCTTATAACCTCTCGGTTGCTCCGTCAGGAAGAACTCTGTCCGGAGGATTTGATCCGGCTGCATTGTGGCCGGCTAAGAGATTTTTTGGTGCTGCGCGGAATTGTCAGGAGGGCGGAAGCTTGACGATTATCGGCACTGCTCTTGTAGATACGGGTAGTAGGATGGATGACCTAATTTATGAAGAAT
>Ga0209541_10007451_pt1 | contig 18409 bp, 18 predicted proteins | sample RifCSPlowO2_01_FD_184027 | JGI IMG/M metagenome (GOLD analysis project Ga0209541, IMG submission 184027) | Groundwater microbial communities from Rifle, Colorado - Rifle CSP2_plank lowO2_0.1 (SPAdes) (version 2) | ecosystem: Environmental > Aquatic > Deep subsurface > Groundwater | place... | reverse complement strand
AAGCCGTGAAGCGACAAGCTTCTCACCATCGCGGTAAACGCCTTCGGTCGGCAGGAAATCCATGCCAACCGCCACTTCCTCTCCCGGGACAACAATGCTCTTGTCCGCTACCAGCATCTCACCCACAACATATCACCACGCAAATATTCATTTTGCACCCACCACCTTGCTCTCAGCGTCGCCATGCGTCAGCCTGTTGATTTCCGAAAAAAGGCCCTCCTGCAGCCCTGCCGGAACCTCAACAACCGCCACCAAGCTGCCATCACCCTGCCACATATCCTTTTGCAGGACACCAAACCGCTTCAGGACCGAATGAGCCTGCGAGGCGTACCTGGCAGGGATGTGAAACTCCACCTGCCTGACCTCCAGTTTTATGGACAACACAGGCATGAGCTGCCTCACGATGCCCTGAACCTGTTCCTCTGCACTTTTGTGCTCGTCAATTTTCACCCTTGCCTCTGCCAGTGCGGCATCCACCCTTACAGGGGGATGCGGAAAACCGGTTCTCGGATCAACAGCCAGCCGGTGAATCATGTCAACAATAAACCTGCGCTTATCCTCAACAAGCTTGTTCCTGTAAGCAGATGTCATCTGAATCTCGCCTTTCAGGAGTATCTGCCTGGCAACCTCGGCGGCATCGTTCGTGCCGAAAGCGCTCTTCATCACGTGCTCTGACGCTGCAAGGCCCTTCTTCGCATCAGCGAAGACGCGGTCATAAACAAGCACGGCAGTGATATCGCCAGCAGACCCATTTGACTGCTTAAATGCCATTGCCTGCTCAGGGTGCACTATTACCTCAAAGTTCTCGCCGCCCGCCTTAAGCCGGGCCACGTTGAAATGCGGCTTCTCCCTGCCAAAATGCTCAAGAGTCCATGATGACATTTTTACTGCTTATCGTCCTTCCTTTTTGGAGCAGATTTTTTTATCTCCTCTATATGCCGCTCAATCTCGGCCCTCTTCAACTTGGTAAACTTCTTGCCTGAATGAGTAATGTAAGCGCCGTCAACGCGGTCATAGTTGAAGTCCTTCTCGATAAACCGGTAAAGTGACTTGAGGCCGAGATGTATCGCCTCATCAAGGCTCAAGTCAGCCTTGTACTCCTTCTTGAGCGCCTCCTCAATCTCCGGCTCGCCCTCACCAATCACAGTAGCCCAGTACTGGAAGTATATCCCGGTAGGGTCTGTCTCAAAAAGCTTGGCCCCGGTCTCGTCAATGCCACCAATCAGAAGCGAGACGCCGAAAGGCCTCAGCCCCCCGGACTGAGTGCAAAACTGCTTGAGGTTGGAAATGTCCTTGACAATTGACAACACATCAATCGGAACGTCAAATGTCACCCTGTTCTGCTGCGCCCTGAGCTGAGCCCGTTCAACCAGCACTCTTGCATCAGACAAAATCCCGGAAGCAGTAGCGCCAATATGGTCATCAATCTGGAAAATCTTCTCAACCGCCTCAGCAACCACGAGGCCGTCAACAATGCGCTTATCGGTAATCAGAACAACGCCATCCCTGCACACCATACCAATAGCCGTGCTGCCCTGCCTCACAGTCTTTTTGGCATATTCAACCTGCAACAAGCGCCCATCGGGGCTGAACATGGTAATGGCACGGTCATAACCCATAAGCTGATGAGGCATAGGCTGCTGCATTCAAACCACTCCTCTCGTTAAATTGCTACCGCAGGCAAAATCTACAGTTTCCGCAAATGACACGCCACTACCCATTTCCAATGCTACCGGCACAAACGCCGAAACCATCCTTCAAATCCATTTCCGCTGGCACAGCGCCAGTATTTTAGAGAAGCGAGCTCAAAGCCACTCCCATCTCTTCACACAATAAAAGAATGGAAAGGCCATATTTAAAGGTTTCGAAATTGCGCTACTGCTCCTGTGACTCATGCAATCCAAAAGGGAGGTAGCCAACTGCGATGCCGGTAGCAGCTTCAAACTTAGCTCCTAAAGCCCCGAGTTCAGCCCTGACCACTTCCGGAATTGAAGGGATAAGCTCACTAATCGCGGCGCAGGGAAGCTTTAACTCTGCAATCTGCCTGTAAAGATACCGGTCAAATTGGGTGATAAGAGTGGTAGAATGGCTGCGGATTAACGAATCCAGCGAGCCCTCAGGGTAAAAGCACAAAAATTCAGCAATACCCTTCCCGGAGGCGTAAACAGATTTTCTTCTGTTGTCAATCTCATAATGAAAATCGGCCAGCGACTTCCATCCGGGATCAGATTCAAGCGCGCCATCATTGCCACCCGCCTTACGAAAAAAATCAGCAGTCCGACTGGAAAGAAGCTCACGAACCCATCCTTGATAAGGGATGAAACTACAGCCGAATACTGGAGGAAGAGATAAGACCGTGTTGTCACGATAATGACTGTTCACGGTATCAAGCAACTCTTCCAAAACCTGCAGGCATCCTGAAGCATCGAGAATCGGCATAACCTGAAGAATCATGGAACATTATAAAAAATTTCCCATTGTTTTGCAACACAGCTGCCGCCAGTTTCACAACCAAACCGGACGACAATCCCACGGCCGGGGTAACAAACTTTAAAAATAGAAACAAAGCAAAAACAGCTCATGTCACTCAGCGGGATGATAAGCTGCGGAAGCTGCGGAGCAAGAACACAGATGAACCAAATGAGGTACAACCTCACAGGAAGCAGGCTGATATGCCCAGGATGCGTTGAGAAGGAACGAAGTGCCATAAAGCCTGGGACAACCCATTCCATATCGCCAAGGACGGGCACATTCACTCATGAAAGAAGCCAGACATCAGCCGCGCCGGGGCAGGCTGAAAACGAGGAAATGACAGGCTACTACTGCCGAAGCTGCCGCTTCAAGTTCTCAAGGAAGAAAGGGTTTGACGCAACATCCTGCCCGTACTGCGGAAGGCAGACTGTCAGCGAGGCGTACAAGGGCAACGCGCAGGACCTCATAGAGGACTCCGCAAGATCAGAAGACGATTTCTGAAACTGTATTCCAAAAAGAATAATACAACCCACAATTTATTATCAAACAGAAAGAAATTTAAGCCACGGTTAAAAACCATTCACCCCATGGAAGCGCCGCAAACCCCGGAACTGCAAGAGATAAGGCACCTCAGGAAAAGGTACAACCTAACGCAAAGCCAGCTGGCAAAGCTCGCAGGGGTCTCACAATCGCTCATAGCGAAGATAGAAGCCGGTACGGTGGACCCCACCTTCAGCCACGCAAAACGCATACTTGAATCCCTCCACGGGCTTAGCAGGGAGAGGGAACCGAAGGCAGAGCAACTGATAACCAGCAAAATAATCTCTGTGCCAAAGAACGAGCCGCTCTATTGGGCGATACGGAAGATGAAAAGCCACGGCATATCCCAAATGCCGGTTACCTGGGGGGGTTCCATAGTCGGGATGATATCAGAGTCAAGCATCATTGAAAAAATGGCAGAGGGCGCAAGCCCGGCAAGGATACAAGCAAAGGATGCCATGGACGAAGCACCCCCTGTAATAGTCAAGACAACCCCTCTCGTGGCGGTGACAGAGCTTCTCAGGCACTCCCCGCTGGTGGTCGTCGCTGAAAACGGCAAGCCGAAAGGCGTGATAACGAAGGCAGACATACTAAGGAAGCTGATGTAAAAAAAATCTGCCGCTCACCACTCACAGGATTTTAGCTGCCGCTTTTGAATACTCAGAATATCTCCCAGATAGCCAATGCTAGCCACTGTTGTGGCCGGACTGCCGTTCAAGACACTACCAACAGAAACTACTCCAACGAGTTTTCCACTGCTATCAAAAACAGGAGAGCCGCTATCCCCATCCCCGGCAGTTATGGACGTTAGAACCTGTCCTGAATAAGAGACCGGGTAATCTTTAGCAGTTGCACCCACTGAAATTTCTATGACTTCGCCAGTGCGAACAACCGGCCCGCTATCTGAAAGGGTAATATTATAAACCGTTTCTCCTTTTTTGAGCGTACTTGAAGAACGAAATCCTTTTGGAGATTCTGCGGCTAGCGGCATGTAAACCAGCCCAAGGTCGGCTTCCGGCAAAGCGGCAACATTCTGAACAAGTGAACTAAAATTTCCCTCTGCAGTTCCATATGACAATAAAAGCCTATCCGCAAAAATTTCAAGCGGATAGCCACTGCCTTGCGAGGATACAACATCGGCCAACCCGTGATTGGTAGTCACAAAATAACCGGCGCCAAGCGAATATCCCTGCGTCTCATTTATCAAGACCGGCTTATCTGCGCCAGGCACAAAAATGTCAACTATGCTGCCGGGAAATCTGGCGAATACAACAAGGCCGTTTCCGAGCCGTATTATTTCTTCAAGGCTTTTTTGCGGATTCTCCATTCGAAAACCCGACTCAACATTGTCAATGGCTTGAAGCTGAAGATTGACATCATTTGGTCCATCACAGTATTTTCCTGAAGTTAAAAAATGAGGCGCTGACAGCCGCGTTGCATCATCCGTTTGAGCGGTGCTAGAAGCAGCCGGGGTATTGGTAACTGCCGGAGGTATTGCAGTGCCGCTTTGAGAGCCCCCGCAACCGCCTAAAAAGGCTCCGATAAGGGTCGCAATAGCAAGATATCGTTTAAAATGAACCTGTGCCATAACCCAAAAAAGGAAGGTCGGAGTTTAAAAATCTTTCTTTTTTTGTCACTTTTAAGTAAAAATATTTAATGCCCAAAGAAAATGGGCAAAAAAAAGGCATAGGTCACTGCCTGGCCAGGCCTCTTACCTTGCCAAAATGATAAGCCGCATCCCCGACTGCAAAAACATCAAAACTGCCCAGGTCCTGCTGCATGAAGGGGCTGATGAACCTTTCCTTCAGGATGTCGGTGCCTATGGTTATTTGATTGAATGACGGCATCACAACCATTTTCTTTTTCCCCCAGCGACCGAGGATAAAGCACTTGTAAAGCTCGCTCCTCGCACCATCCCTGAATGATACGGCAGGGTGCTCATTTCCGACAATCACTATTTTTGCCCCCTTGAATCCGCTACTGTCCGGCACAACATGGCCGTGGCAGACGAACTTATCGTTTATTGCAATGCTTTCAACGAGCACTATACCCCGCTTTCTTGCAATAGGCGCCAGCTTGATGTCATGGTTGCCTTTCACAAGAATCACCTGATTTGAATGTTGCAGCAGAACGTCAAGGAACTTAAGGATGTCCCGCCACTCCTGGTCTGAAATTGAACCGAGGTCATGCTTAAGGTCGCCGTTCACGACTAGTGCCTCAAATTTTGCTTTTTCCGGAAACATGGAGAAAATCCTGCCAAGCCTTGCTACCGTGTCCTGGAACTGGAAGCGGGGCATGAAGACACCCTGCTTCCTCATGGCATCCTCATAGCCAAGATGCACGTCGCCGATGACAAGGATGTTCTCCTTCTTGAGGTAGAGTGCGAGGTCTGCTATTTCAATGCCAGGGATTATTTCAACGAGTTTCATAAAAGGAAGAAGAAGGGAAAGGGTATAAATTAGTTTCTTGAAGCATTAGCCAGGCAAGCTTCCAGGCTTGCCCTTTCACTGGCCAGAAGCGGGGCGAGCTTATCAATTTTTGTAAAAATGCTAGGCCTGCCAGAAATGTTTCCGTTTGTTAAAAGTCCTACAACGCTTCCATCATTATACAAAGGTGAACCGCTGTAACCACGCTTTGCTCCCACACCAGTAACTATTCTTCCATTATTGCTAAAAAGGATGCTTCCTTGCTTGGAAATTTCGCTAAAAAGCAGCGGCTCCTCTGATACGTTATATTCCTGTTTGCGGCTGGATGGATGAAGAGTCAAGAGGGTAACGCTGTCCCCGCGTTTGACATCCTTTCCTGACTTAAATAATACATCAGACCCGATGTATTTAAGCTTAGGTGCATACACGGCGTTGCGTGGTTATTAGTTGGCGGAAGCCAACTTCGTGAAGTAAGAAAGCCGTCTTCGGTTATGAAGAATAATCCTGGCAGTAACCTGGCTTAGAATCGCAGTAAACCTCCGCTTCATAATAATGCCATATCTCGTCTTAAAACTTGAATGAAAACTCTCACTATGGCTGCGTATGTGATACTCAGTAAGCCAACCCATCACATCCATATACAATTCAAGATACATGAATTTCCACGCAAAATCACCATTCAACTTATTGTTTTTCTTCGGAAAAACATAAGGAATCATACCCCTTTCAGCAATCTCGCTTACCAATTCACGGTCATTAAAACCAGCATCCAAACGGATGCTGCCGCCATACACGTTCTTAATCAGCTTGTGCATAGCACGACACTCTTGTTCACCACTAACATCAAAGGTTTGCACAATCTCTCTTGAATCAACAATGCTCGTCATATACTCGCCACTCTTTTTGTTGGTCTCATAATTCTGCTTTCTGCTTGTTTCCAAACCAGTACCATCCCCGCAAAGTCTTCCATCGCTATTCTTTCCTTTCTCAAAAACCTGCTTCAACACGTACACCACTTCAGGCTTATCATACCCGTCTCCAATAGTGCGGTCATCCAACTTTTCATGAATGCCAAGAAAAGGTCCAAGGATGGTAAGCCATCCTTGAGCATTCCGTTCTGTGAAGCATAGTGCTTCACAAGCCAGCACTGCCTTCGCAAGGCTCTTCGGATTGGTTAAAGGCCTCCCTACTTTGCCTTCCCAAGGCATAAGCACAGCTTCATCTACAGAATCCCGTATGAACTGCAACGTTTCTATAGCGTTTTCAACTTCTGTACGGTTATATTCAGGCCAACTTATTGGCCTGGGTTGTTCATACTCGTAGAAACCTTTCTCACGCAGTAATGGAACCATTCGTCTGAATTCTTTATTAGGAAGCTTCAACATACACACACAACGATAATACATATTTATATATATTATTGTGATGCAACACCGAAATATTTAAATATGTATTCATATGTATTAAGCAAAAATGAGAAGGATAACCATGCAAGACAAAAAACTGCACCTGACAGACGATATAGAAACAATTTACGAGAAAATAATAACCAAATACGGCACAGGCGCCAAAGTAGACGCGCCAAAAAGTTTCTTGGGCAGAAAAGTCTACGTTCTCATCAGAAAAGACTGAATTTCCACGCAACGCCTGCATACACTAAAGCAATGTCAGGCCCTTTAGCTACCTTCGCTTCCGTAGCATGCCCGGAATATGACGCGAGACCTATAACCTGCCCTTCCAATGTGACTATCTTTCTGTCGCCAGCAATCACGTCTACGCTGCCCTGCTCTAAAACAACCATAAAGCCGCCGTTTGCATAGTGTGTTATTTCCTCAGGCCGGTATGACAGTGTAGGTGGAAGCGCATGTGCAGCAGTCACCACATAACCCCCGCCTATAAGAAAACCAGTACTCCCTCCCGTCATCTCCCTGCCAAGAATATCACGCATGCCATCTGAAAGGATTACCGCAACCCTTGGACCGGCGTATCCTTCAAACGGATAAGTCTGGGCTTCAATAGTGCCTGGCACGCCGCCGGATGAAGCTGAAGCACCATTAAGCTGAGTCAGATTAGCCGAAACAGAGGCAAGCCTTTCCTCCAGCTCCTGGGTACCAGCACTGTTACAAGTGCCCATAGCCACCACAGCACTATTGGAAGTTTTGCGAAACGTGTTAATTGTGTTACATACTGAAATACTTGCAAACAGTAACGATGCTGCTAAAAAACCAACTGAGCGTTTTAATGATTTTTTCATAGCAAATTTAAAGAATCCGCAAGTATATAAAAGTTTCTATTTTTTTACTACTTATAAGTTACCAATAAAGCTAAAATTTAAGGATGGAAAAAAGAGATTAAACATGATAAGCGACTTTCCAAGGCACTGCTGATGAAAGAAAACCGTGCAACTTCCGGAATTCCGGCAACGCTGCAAGGCGCACCGCTAGAACTACCCGAAACTCTCCGGCATCTCCATCTCGCCAACATTGCAACGCGGGCAAATGGTGCCAGCCATGCTAAGCCCCTTGAGCTTCATGACCTGGAATGGCCTGCCGCAGTTGACACAGGTAATTGTAACCTGCTCAAGGGTCGGAACCTCATTCGCCGCCTTTTGGCCATGGACCACCGCTACCGGTTGCCGCCTCGCCACTGGATAGCGGGACACTTTCTTAGAACTGGACTTTTTAACAGCCGCCTTGTGCGGCCTTTTGCCTAAATGCGGCTTGACTCTCGTCTTGGCTTTGCTGTGCTTCTTCATGAAACAGCCATTTTTACCCCCTTGAGGGTTTAAATAATTTTTGCTTCAAGCTGCCTTTGCAGGCCAATTTTCGTGGAATCTTGAGCCAATCCTGGCAAGGGTCATCTGGTGCATCCGCTTAAGGAACTCAAGTTTGTCCTCCATCCTCAAAACGTCAGTGTGGGCATCAAGCACAATGTTAAAGGCAAAAGGCGATGGCATGGACGTGTTCAGCTGCTTAAGCTTAACCTTCCCCTCCTCAACCATCCTGATTACGGCTGTTGCAGAGGGAAGGTCCATCAGGTCCTCAAGAACCTCCCGCCTTGCCTCCTTGAGGATGCAGAAATCAGGGCTGATCCGACGAACCGCATTTATGAGTATCTGGCTGGAAACCTGCTGCCTACCAACCCGCTTCTTATGCCCCAGATAGTCACGGAGAATCATCAGGGAACGGGCAGCGCAGTGCCTGAACCTCCGCCTGAGAACCTCAGTCTGCTCAATGGCCGCAGAAACCACCTGAGAAAGCTTATCAGGCTTCAGCAGCTTAAAAGCAGAAAGTGCATTGAACGGCTTCTCGCAGCCCACATAAAAGCCATTGTCAGTGATTCCTATCTCAACATCCCTGTGCTGGGTCCTCGAAATGGCAAAAGCAACAGACCTTGAAAGGCAGTCATTCACCCGCCTTCCGAAAAGCGTGTGGAAAACGGCATAATGGCGCCTGTTCTCAGTGTATGACTCAATTATAATCTTCCTGTCATGGGGTATCTCTGCAAAAAGATGCTGCTCCCTGAAGTAATTGCAAATGGACTCTGCCGAGTTCCCGTCAACATAAAGGTAGCTGTTGATGAATTCCAGGATTTCCTCCCTGCCCATGTTGTGATTGAATTTCTCCTCCAAAAGCCGCCTGAACCTGCCAATGCTTATTGCAAGGTCAAAGCTCAACGGCAGCATCTCGGAAAACCATGACGGAATTGTGGGTGGCTGGCTCACGTTTGCGCGGACATACGCAACCATGCCCTTTGCATAAGCAAACTGGTACTTGTCCCCGCCAAGGACAAACACGTCGCTCTTCTTCAGCCTCTCAAGGAAAGCCTCGTCAACCTTGCCAACGACCTGCTCGGTCCCGGCAATTTTCACGGTAACAAAAGTCTCGTCCGGAATCGTGCCGATGTTTGTCATGTAAATGACCCTGCTCAGCTTGCCGCGCCGGCCAATCATGCCCGTGGCCTCATCATGCCAAATCTTGGCATAAATGTGCCTGTCCTCCAGGGAGATGTATTTCCCGCTGAGATAGTCCAGGACATCCCTGAAATCCTTAAAAGACAAATCCTTGTAGCAGTAGCTGCCGCGGATAAGGCCGAACAGGTCGTTTACTGCTATCTTGTCAGCAATGGCAATCCCAAAAACCTGCTGGGCCAGTACGTCAAGGCAATTAGTCGGGATGTGAATCCTGTCAATGTCCTTCTCAATGGCAGACTTAAGAAGGACAGCGCACTCAACAAGGTCATCCCGGTCAAGCACAATTATCCGCCCAACCGAGGTCTCATGCAGCCTGTGGCCACTACGGCCAATACGCTGAATGGCTCTTGCAACAGACTTAGGGCTGCCCAGCAGAATGACAAGGTCAACGTAGCCGATGTCAATTCCCAATTCAAGGCTGGTGGAGGTAACCACGCACTTAAGCTTCCCCAAGCGCAACGCGCTCTCAACTCCATACCTGTGCTCCTTGCTAAGGGAGCCGTGATGGGCGCCAATTGTCTGCTCCGCTGCGGCATAATTCTTCGGGAAACGCTCCTTCAAGTGGCTTATGACGCGCTCAGTTGCCGAACGGGTATTGGTAAAGACAATGGTTGTGCGGTGGCCCTGGATAAGATTGTCAAGCAAATTATACATGGCCTCCTGCATCTTTGCCTGGCCTGAATCAATCAGGTCTTGAACAGGGCTGATGACCTTAAGGTCCATGCTCTTGACAAATTGCACATCGCAAATTTTACAATTTCTGAATTTACCGCTGCCAACATCTTCCAGGCCGACAAGGAACTTCGCAATCTCCTCAAGCGGGGCAATGGTCGCTGACAGGCCAATGCGCGCCATGGCCGGGGAGAGGCGCTGCAACCGCTCCATGCTCAACGAAAAATGGACCCCGCGCTTGTTTTCAGCCAGGGCATGCACCTCGTCAGCAATGCACCAGTCAACCTTCTTCAAATGCTCAACGAACCTTGAAGACGACAAAAGGATTGCAAGGGATTCAGGGGTTGTTATGAGTATATGCGGCGGCTTTGCAAGCATCCTTGATTTCTCGGAAGCGGTTGTGTCCCCAGTCCTGACGCCAACCCTGATGCCGAGATGCTTTCCGGCAAGCTTCTCCATCTCCTCCAAAGGTTCCTTCAGATTCTTTCCAATGTCATTATTCAGTGCTTTCAAGGGTGAAACGTAAACGCAATATACCTTGTCCTCAAGGATTCCCTTCCCGCTGTTGTCAACAAGCTCGTTCAGTATTGAAAGAAATGCCGTGAGCGTCTTTGTTGCGCCAGTGGGGGCCGAAACGAGGATGTTGCTGCGGCTGTGGATTTCCATGACGCCGAAAAGTTGGGGAAGGCTGAACTCACTGAAGCGGGAGAAGAACCACTGCCTGATCAGGGAATTTAGAATGCCAAGCAGCTCATCCGGTGTATTTGGGGTGTCTTTCCTTACAATTTCCGAATCGTAAACAGTCGCCCCAACCATCACAAGAGGAACGTAAGAAAGGTTTAAAAGTGTTGCTCATGGAAACCACAATCCTGGTTCAAAATGGGAAAAAATCACATCAGTTAGAGAACTACCTGAACTGCTTCTCCTTCATCACGTCCCTCAGGAACTTCTGCGCCTGCGGGTCGTTCCTGAGGTCCTTCGGCTTTTCCGGCTGCCTAAGAATCTGCTGCCTGCGTTTCTCTTCTATAATCCGCATTACCCTTTCATCATCGCCTGCCTGAACAGGAGGCGAGGGCTGCCGGAAAGCGCTGTCGCCATCACCTGACAAACCAATGCCATCACTCTTTCCACTTCCCCGTCGAAGGCTGCCGCCTGTCCTTTTCCTCCGGTTCCTCGCAAAGTAAAAGCCAACAATGCCGACAATGGCCAGCAGCAGCACTGGCGCAAGAGCCGCCTGAATCCTACCGGTTCCGGTGCTCGTGACCTTGACAGCGTGGCTGGTTATGCCCGTAAGGTCAGACAGCTTCTTGACTATGGACCGCTGGTCCTCAACGAAGACATCCTCAAATCCTGATGAATTAGGCACGGTAGGGAAGCTGATGTTGTAAGCGCCTTCTGAAACCTTGTTCGTGAGGTCAACCTCGAACACCTCTCCGGGCTCCAGGAAAACGTCGTGCACTATGACATAGCTCTTTCTGCCCGAAAGCGTCACGTTAAACTTCCTTGCATACTCAACATTGCCGGTGTTTTTCAGTAGTGCCGTGCTATTGTCAAAAACGACCATAACCTCCTCAACATCCTCAACCGCAACCGGGGTCGAGGCGGACAGGCCGGCTGCCGCTGACCTGATGGTGTAAGCCCCAGGCTTCTGGTAAGCGGGGAATGAGAGTGTTATGTTTGAACCAGTCTCGCCCGAGGCAGTTGCCACCACAACGCCTGAAGAGTCAAGCACGGTTACATGCGTGTCAGCCCTTATCCGGTCACCGGCCTGGTCAAACAAGGTCACAACAATGCCAAACGCCTCGGAAGGCCTGACAGAGGAGGACTCCACGGTGTTAACCGCCTTCGTTGGAACAGGCTCGACTGAAAAACCGGCGGATGCAGAACCCGAATTCCCGTAAGAGTCATTGACGACAAAGCCAATGCTGTGCTTTCCCGACTTTATGGCGTGTGGGAGGCGTATGCTGTACGCAAACGAGTTGTCAGCGGCAACGGCCGGGTAGTCAACCCTAAGGAAGGACATCGTTACCATCGCCGGAAGCGTGTGGCTTTTGCCTATGACACCAGACACCTCAACAACCTCCGCTGGCAGGAAATCCTCCTTGCCGATATCAACATCAACGGATAAACGGTTGGTCACGTTGAAGAATCCGGAACTGCTGTTCTCGTTCACGCTCCCATCGTAAGAAGTCACGTTGGCAGAAACGAAGCACCTGCCAACCATTGCGGGAGATACACTCAACTGGGGCACAGAAACGCTCTGCTTCTCGCCGGCAAAGATGTTAGTAGGTGAGGTATAAAAGTCAAGGCCAAAGCTCTCGCACGCAAGCGACAGCTTCACCAGCCCGCTGAAATCCTGGTCACGGGAAAACTCGTAACTCACCACGATTTCGTCCCCGAAGTTGTAAATCCCCTTATCGGCGGCCAGGGAAAACTCTGCGGAGGCAAATGCTGGGAAGACAGCAATGACAAGCAGGAAAACGAAAGCGGCAAACACGATTTTACCTGACATTTTAACCTGCAAACCCTTTTCACGGGAAATTCTCGAAAGCGGCTTAAATATTTTACTGTTCACAGGCGAAAAAGTGTCACCTTGACAGGCAGTGGCAAAGTCAGCCAAACAGCATCGGCGTGACAAAAACCTCGACCACCGCGGCCATGAAAAGAGTGCCAACCGAAAGCGCAATAAGGTCAACCGAGTCGGAAACAACCCTCCTGAAGCTTGCACTTGCAAAGCTGTGCCTTGCAATGGCAACCGAGATTATCCCGCCGGCAAGCGCGGCAATGAAGTAAGCCAGAATCTCAAGCCAGCCATGGGTAAGGTAGCGCAAAAGCCCAAGCGAGTAGGAAGAGAAGTAACCAGCCACTGCAGGCAGCCCCAGCGAAGCGGCAGCAGAGCTTATGCTGTTACGCACAAACATGCCAATAGCGGCAGCCACAACAGTAGCGTTCCAAGCCAGGATGAAAACAGAGCCAGCACCGTAAAAAAACGCGAAGATAAGCACGAACAAAAGCACCTTGATGTTGTTGAGGAATATCCTCACGAACGACTCCGTCGGGGCTGAAAGGCAACCCTCAACGCCAACAGAGTTGATGCACCTTATCGTTTCCTCCTGGATTGAAAAGATGTGGCTGGAAAGTCCCTGAGGCAGGAAAACGTACCACAGCGAAAATGAAACAACAAAGCCAAGGAAAAGGAACATGAAATAAGAAAGCGCCTTCCCATGCTCCTTAAGAAGCGCCAGCTCATGATGGATGGCAATGTCCTTCTTCTCCTCCCTCCTCAACGTGCCCTGTATGAGGTAAGTGCAGGCAATCGTCGCAAGGAAAACCATGACAATCCCAACATACTGCTTGAAGACGTAAAGCGCCATGAATATGGCAACAGAGCTGTAAACAAGGCCAACAAAGAAAAGCTCCCACGGCTCCCGCTCCGCCTTCCGCGGATTCATAAGCATCTCAAGGACCATGAAGCCAAAAATTGGGAAAGGCACCTTAAATAGCTTTCTACCGCTTCCTGGTAAGGGCAGGAAGGCAATGCCCTGAAGCCACCGATATGCCCTTTTCTGTAACCACTAATTTCCATGACAAACTTTTTATTTGGAAGGCCGCACGAGCCATTCGTGCAGCTTTGCTGCAAAAAAAGGGGCAGGGATGAAACTTACAAAAGGATGGCTAAACATACTTGTAGCTTCGGTGCTGCTGATTGGCGCCCTTGCGACAGTCGATTGGCTCCAGACAGGGATTACAGGCTTTGCGGTTTACGAGAGCAAGCAACTGCTGTGGGACTTTGACAGCCCCGGCGATTACAGCTACGACGCCCAGACAGTCAACATAAGCGGTGGAGAGGCAAAGCTTTGGGCCATTGCAAAGAGCGCTTCAATCTCTGACGCCATGCAACTCAGCCTGCCAAGAGGGAACAACACTGGTCTGGCGATTACAGAGATAAGCGACAGCAAGTACAAGCCTGCGCTCCTTAAGGAGGGAGATGAATACTACACTGACAAGAAGTATGAGATAGAAACAATCCCGCAAGAGCTTCAGGGCATGCTGTGGCTGAAGACCCAGCAGGATGACCATGACAGCAAGAAAAACGTCAGCTTTACAATAAGCAGCCCGGCAAGGATATTCATTGGCTATGACAAGAGGGCTGGAACAATCCCGGACTGGATGAACCCGTGGGCTTACTGGGGAGAAGGCATCACAACAGAGAACGACAAGGCAACACCATTCAGGATTTATTACAGGGACTTTGAAACAGGAAAAGTGGAACTTGGCAGCAACAACAAGTCAAAGGCAATGTATGTAATACTAGCCAACAACACCGGATACGCAGCCAGCCATGAGCACGTCACGGCAGCCAGAAGCTATCAAGGCAAGCTGAAAAACATCACTGTTGCATCCCAGAATCCCGGCGGGACGTCGGTGAAGCTCCAGATACGCACGGCATCCACAGAGCAGGACGTTGAATCATCCCAGTGGCTTGGGCCCACATCGACATCCGACTACTACACGTCCGTGACCGAGCAGGTCAACCTTGCCCACGACAGCAGCGGATGGCTCCAGTACATGGCTGTCCTGGAAACATCCAGCCCGGCAAGCACGCCAACGCTCAGTTCGGTCACCATAGCAACAGAATGGCCGGCCTATCCAGAATCATCAGACATAACGACAGGCGATTACGACTTTGCAAAAACAGCCGAAATAACCGGGATAACCGCTGACCATGACCTGAATGGCCAGGCAGCAACCTATTCTTACTCAACCGACTCAGGAGGCACGTGGACAGATGCAACCCTCAATTCTACAATGGCCTTAAAGGCGGGCAAAATCAGGCTGAAGACAAAGCTCAGCTCAAACACCACGCACACTCCAACAGTCAGGAGTATTGAAGCGAGGTTCAGGGTAAGCGTTTGCGACGAAAATTGGCAGGCAGCACGCACTGAATGCGGCAGGAACGACACAAGGGTGAAATATTACTCTGACGCAAACGGCTGCGGCTCAACAGAAGACCTTCCCACGGACAACGGGACAACGGAAAGCTGCGACTACTGCACGCCGCAGTGGGAGCGCATCAATGCCAGCTGCAACGACAATGACACGCTCACCTTAAGCTACGCCTACACGAACAGCTGCTGCAATGAGACCGGGTTGGATACTGACTGCACAATACCGGCAAACGCCACGGCAAAGTGCGACTACTGCACGCCAGCATTCACCTGCGCCTCATACGGCGAATGCCTGGACGGAAACACGAGAACATGCACGGCAGTGAACGACAGCAACGGCTGCCTCGCAAGGACAGGGTTGGAATCCGAAAGGTACACGGGCAATTACACGGAATTCAAGGCAGAGTGCGCGTATGACAGCGAGAAGCCGGAAATAAGCAATGTAACGGCCATTGTGACAGGCGGCATGCTGACTGTAACCGCCAACATCACTGACAAGACTCAGCTGAATGCTACGGCAAGGGTGATAAAGGACGGCAGGGCTTTGATAAACGTAACACTCGCCAACCTGACGCAGGAATCGTACACCGGAACAGCGAATGTCTCAGCCCTGAAAGGCGCTTATATCATAACAATAGCAGCAAGGGATAGTGCCAACAATACAGCGAGGAAAGCAGGAGCAGCCGGGTTCGCGATCGACTCAGACAAGTCAGCAGTGCGGGAATTCCAGATAAACGGGAGCAGGAAGGCGCTTCTCCGGATGACAAACTCAACCCAGATTGAACTGACAGGAAAGGCGTCTGCCGATGCAGAAAGCATCCGCCTTGTTGTGTCAGAGCACAGCAGGGACATAAAGAACACAACAAAGCCGAGCGGAAGAAAAGAAATGCAAAAGTATGTGGAGCTTGAAGCTGAAGATGAAGCGAAGTCAGGCATCTCAATGGCCACGCTGAGGATAAACTACACCAATGAGGAAGCTACGGCACTGAACATAAGCGAGGCAACACTGACAGCATATTATTACAATGAAACCAGCACAGAATGGCAGCAGCTAAACTCAACCGCCAACACAGAGCAGGACTATGTTGAGGCGAACACAACGCACTTCAGCTTCTTCGGCATATTCGGCTCCGAGCAAAACCAGACCATCCTATCCAATGCCACAGCCAACAGCACACTGACAAACGCAACGAATACGACGACCATAAACCAGACAAACAGCCCTGCAACAAACGCGACCATGAACGCCACGCCAGCACCAACCACCACGAGCACAGACATTTCAGGTGCAACACAGCAGGCCGGAACAGGTCAGGCAGGCGCAACGCCGCAGACGGCAACTGAAAAAAACATGGGGGAAACCTCTCCAGACCAAAACAGCGAAAAGCAGCCCGTTGAGGAACCGTGCGTGTATGACGTGAGCGTAGAGATGCAAGGGAAGGCATCTTTCATAAACACCACGAAGATAAATGCCACCCTGACGAACACCGGGACGTGCGGCATAGAAAGCGCCGAAGTCAGCGTAACACCGCCACTTGACAGCCTCATAGCAATAGAAAACGGGAAGGCGGAAGCGCTTCAGCCAGGAAAGAGCACAACGTTCACACTCGCACTGAAGAAAGCCGCAAGGCAAAGCCCGCCACTGCAGGGGCTGGCAGTCAAGGAGCCGACAAAGGCGTCAACAAAGGAGGGCAAGCTCAGAATCACGGGCAGAGGCGAGAAGGGAGCAGGCGTTGAAGTCAGCCTGCAATTCGCAGAGGATGTGCCGCTCTCAGTTGAGGTTTACGAAGCGAGGCAGGGCAGGAGCAAAGAACTGGCGGCAGCTGCAATCATGGCAACTGCACTGCTGGCAGCCGCAGCCACATACGGCATAGCCAGAAGCAGGAAAAGAGACCGGAAGGAACAACAACAGGCAGCCAGCGACCATGATACAGGCTCATTTGAGGACAACGCGAAAAAGCTTGAAGAAAAATGGGACGAAAAGCAAAATTCTTAAAGGAAAGACCGCCTCACTTCCTTGCCTTCTCAAGCTTGCCCTTGAGCAACGCGAGAAGGGACTGGTCGTTAATCTTGATGACTTTCCATCTCACTCCAGGAATATCGCCGTAAGAGCGGCCCTTCCTGCCGCCGATGCACTCAACCATCACCTCATCGTGCTCGTCAACAAGCTTGGAAGCGCCGGTTCCCGGGCAGAAAGCAGTCACCTGCCTGCCGTTCTTTATCAATTGGACGCGAACACACTTCCGCATGGCGGAGTTTGGCTGCTTTGCCTCAAACTGGACTTTCTCAAGGACAATGCCCTTCGCCTGCCAGGAACCCTCAAGAGGGTCTGACTTAGTCTTAAGGTTAAGGACCTTGGCAACGTAAGAGTGCTTGGACCACCTCGCAACAGCCCTTCTTCTTGCCAAGGCACCTCCTGCATTCAAACCACGCGACTTGCTTGCCATGAAAGGAGGAGCATCAGGAACTTATTTATAAACATTGCTGATTTCATGCAACGCGCACTTCGCTGACAGGAAAATACCTCTTCAGAACTGCTTCAATCTGCCTGAGGTTTGAGCCGCCCCGCCCGATGAGGTAGCCGCGGCTTTCAGGCCCGGCCTTGATGGTCACCACACCATCCACAAAGACAACTTCGTTCGCCTTCAGGGGCCTTATGATGCCATCAACAAAGGACGGGATATCATCAGAAAACTCAACCACCTTCACCCTGCGCTTCAAGGCATTCTCAATATGCTTCACCTTAGAGCCATTCCGGCCAACGGCAAGGCCATACTGGGCTGGCTCAACGACAAACACCAGCAGGCCATTTTGGCCAACAAAGCAGTCCCTCAGTTTTGCCCCTGTTGCTGACTCGAAGAAGGACATCACCCTGATAAGGGCGCTGCTGTACCGTATCCTGGAATTTGCTGGCATCAGGGACTACCTACTGCTTGGGAACCGCGACTACCGAGATGGAGAATGGCTTCTTGCAAAGGACGCCGAGCTCGTCGTTAGGGACAGAAAGCTCCACCAGCTCGCACCCGGAAAGCGAACAGTAATGCTTCAAGTCACCCATGACCGTAGCCGGGCAGTTTGAGGTGATGAAAATGCGGGAAGCCTTCCCCTGCCTTAACAGCTGCATCGTCTCCTTTGTGCCAGTCACAAGATTCCCGGCCTGTACATGCTTCCGCAACTCAGCCACAGCGTCCATTCAAATCACTCCGACTTGCCAACCGGCTTGGTAGCAAGCTTCGTAATGCCAGTGCCAACAGGCACAGGCTGATTGAGCATGACATTCTCAACGACCGACGTCAGGTTATCGGCCTCGCCATACAAACTAGCGTTTATTATGTGCTTGATTGGCGTCTCGAATGAAGCACGGGCCAAAATGCTTG
>Ga0209541_10007450_pt1 | contig 18410 bp, 17 predicted proteins | sample RifCSPlowO2_01_FD_184027 | JGI IMG/M metagenome (GOLD analysis project Ga0209541, IMG submission 184027) | Groundwater microbial communities from Rifle, Colorado - Rifle CSP2_plank lowO2_0.1 (SPAdes) (version 2) | ecosystem: Environmental > Aquatic > Deep subsurface > Groundwater | place... | reverse complement strand
AGAGAGATTAAACGAAGGGTTAAGTGGTTCAGCACATTCCAGAGTTTGGGAGGCGCTCAAGCATTCTTTGGGCTATGGTTCTACCACTACAATCAAAGAAAGTCAACACACGCGTGTTGACTTAACCGCTAGTAACTAAGCTTTTTAAATAGAGGGTGTTTAACGATTTCTATGTGGGGAAATATAACGGAGATATTGAAGAGAGCACATCGTACCCATGGGATTCCCTTACTTATAATTGCTCTTTTGCCATTTTTCTACCTTCATACATATCTTGACCCAGGAGAAACCTACCGAAGTGATCTGCTATTCAGGACCGCAAAAGGGGAGATCATAAAAGAATCAATCCTAGAATATGGAGATTTCTACCCTATGTGGAACCCTTATCTCATGTCCGGGGACATGTTCTGGGCACGCCCTAATTCAGCTGACCTGCTCTACCTCCCCTGGAATCTCATCTTCTTCCTTCCGGCACTCGATGCCTTAAAACTCATCTTGGTCTTGAATATAGCATTTGCCGGGATCTCCATGTACTCATTAATGGTCTCACTCAACATCAGACCTCAATTTGCCATAATCTCTGCGTTCACCTACATGTTCAATGGCTGGCTCATGGAGCATTTCCAGACAACCCATTTCTCCACTCTAGCGGCATACCCTTTTGTTCCTCTGATTATCCTCTTCACAATAAAAGCCTGCAAAAAGAAGGATTGGGTCTATTATTCAATTATGACTGGAATCCTCTTCTCCCTCCAAGTATATTCAGGCCCGGACTTAAAAGTGATGATCTGGACAGTTCTTATCTTTGGATTATACTTCCCTGTATTCATTCTTGGAAAAAATATGAAGAAAAGAGTCGCAAAAGCTGTATACATCTTTTTTCTTATAGCAGTTGTCCTGCTTGGCTTAACAGCCCATCGTATCATACCCACAAAAGAAACGTTAGAACAGACACAGCGCCTGCAACTCCCTTGGGAAACCGCCTCAAGCAGAGATATCCAGCCGCGCCAATTCTTTACGCGACTTATAGAGCCAATCTATGAAGGAATCCCTAAAATACACCGCACAGGATTTGACCAGAATATCGGTATTGTTGCATTTATATTAGGATGTTTTGCCATCTGGAAGCAACCAAAAAAGAGGATAACCCTGTACCTCATACTTGTGGTAATACTTTCATTATTTCTGGTGACCGGATCATTTGTCTTTTACGTGTTATGGAAATATGTACCACCTTTTGGAGGATTTCGTTATCTCACAAGAACAGTAGTTATATTCGTATTTGCATGGTCCGTATTGGCAGGATTAGGGTCACAACATCTCTTCTCGTCCATAAAATCAAAATGGCCGCTTCTCTCAAAGAAAGCCTATTGGTCTATCTATACAGGAATACTGTCCCTCTTAATCCTCAATCTTCTGGTTTTTGGTCATACTCCTTACAGGGACGAGGTCATCTTTAATTATGAAGACGCAGTAAATAAAAACCCTATCCTAAAAGACCTCAGCGAGAGGCCTGGCTATTTCAGAATACACACCTATGAAACAAATGGTATTGATTGGTCAACTGATTTCTACACCGTCCCCCTAAAGCTCGAGCATATCCTTGGAGCCGAAACAGCTTGGGACCCGCGATATTTAAATGAGTTTTTAAGCATCGCAAACAAAAACCCAGCAAAATTATGGGGGTTGCTGAACGTCAAATGGGTAACCGCCCAAAATAAGATCGATGTAAGCGGCTTAGAATTGGTAAAAGAATACCCTCCTTGCACTGCCTGTGATCCCCATGAAAGATTACGCAAAGCATGGGGACCTTATCTTTACGAAAATACACTTTTCTTACCACGAGCATATATCGCGCATCACGCAATCCTCGTCGTGGGCGAGACGTCAGCTGCAAAAAATGTCATGTACAGTTTGTTGATCAGCCCAGATTTTAAAACATCCACAACAATTGTAGTGCTTGGCCCAAAAGAAAAAATAGACCAGTATGATTTAGGCTTCCTTGAGAGATTTGATGCTATCTTACTAACTCAGGGATCCGTCGGCAACTCACCACCCAATGCTCTTTCACAATATATTGCCGCAGGAGGCACAATCTTCCCTAACATCCTTTCCGGAGAAACGAATGCTAATCCTAATGAAATATCCATGTTCCTAAAAACCCTTGCTACCCCCATCGACCCAATCGAAGATAATAAAATTGTCAGAAATTCATTTGATGATATAAGGGTAAGTCTCCCAAAATCAGGCGGATTTTTGGTAATGAGTGAGAAATTCTCTCTCTACCCTTGGTGGCACGCATTTGCCGATGATAAAGAAGTTCCCCTGTACGTTTCTGACGGGGTAATCACTGCAGTGCCCTTGAACGAGGAGGATACAATAGAGTTTAAATTCATCATGAAATCCATCTTATATTCTGCCATCGTGACTCTCTTTACAATACTGCTCCTCCTAATCTATCTCTCAACAAGAATAAGAAAAAGAAGGCAAGGACAAACAGCAAAAGAAGAAAATGGGCTATAAACTGTTTTCGGAAGAGGCAAAGAACCATGTTCTAGCGGCAGTATTCTTGTTAGCAATAGCCATCCTGCTCCAAAGACAGTTTCTCTCTCCCGCAAGCGTCCCAAACAGCGACGTCCTTAATGTAGATTACACCTACACCATCAATATGGGGAGGATACTTAAACAATATCATCAATTTCCTCTGTGGACCGACACGTATATGGGGGGAATGCCGTTCTTCGTCAATTCCCAATATCCTGTTTTATACTTCACAACGCTATTCCAGATATTCCTTCCTTTCTCAGCCTCAGCCTTCCTTAATTTCATGACAATATTGAATACATTCCTCAGCGGGCTATTCATGTACCTCTTGATGATATACATTCTTAAAAAAGAGTCTCGTTATGCGGCAGTTGTATCAGGTTTAATCTGGATGGGAACAATTCCGGTTGTAGGCTGGAACAAGACGTGGCATTTTAGGGCAAATACCATCATTTGGTTGCCTCTTATACTCTTGATGCTTATGAAGGCATACTACACAAAAAAAAATTGGATTGGCTATTCTATGCTTGCGGGATTATTCATGGCATTTGCCTTCCACGGAGGTGGAGTTGATGTATTCTTATTCTTCTCAGATGTGATAATCTTATTCGGATTCGTGTTTATTATCGGAAAAAATATCAAAAGTCACATCATAAAGATGGCTTTGATAGGGACCGTCATGAGTCTCTTCTTCTTTGGTCTAATCGCAGTCAAGCTCATCCCTTTGCTTGAGTTCAGCGATATCAGTAGCAAGTCAGGGGATTATACCTTTGAAGAATCCGTTGGAAAGAAAATAACCAAGGTTGATGCAGGGCAACTTCTGAATAGAATGTTCTTTCATAGAGGGAGTGAATCATTAAAAGTGGGGATTGCAGCAGTACTCCTTGCAGCAGCCTCGTTCTTCCTTATCCGTAAGCGGATGGTCATTTTTGGAATACTCATAGCAGTTTCAGGGCTCCTTATCGCATCAGGATCACCATATTATTATCTGTTCTGGAAATTCGTTCCCGGATTTGGAAAAATTCACCACGTTGAGCGTGCATACTATATATTCACATTTGGAATTGCGATTCTTGCGGGAATGGGCCTAACCTATATAACTGCCAGGTTCAAGAGACAAAAAAAGATCATATCCGTAATGGCAATCCTTGCACTCATAATCGACATTGTTGCTTTTGGCTATTATGATTATCATGATTTCATAAACTATGAAAAGGAGATGGAAACAAACCCAATGTGGAACAGATTTGCTAATGACAAAGACATATTCCGCGTCCACAAGGTAGATCAATTCATGATAGGTGGAAAAGGAGCCAATTACGGAGCAAAATTTGGGAAAGGAGTATTAATGGGGTTGATCACAGTCTGGATTCCAGAATACTTCAATGAATATCTGGGCATTGCAAATCGGGATCCAGCAAAGTTCTTTGGAATGCTGAATACAAAATATCTTTACTCGGAAAATCTAGTGAATATCTCAGGGCTTCGTCTTCTTGACGAAATGCCAGATTGCCTGTATTCAGACTGTAGGGAATCGGGCCCATACCTCTACTTGAATGAAGAGTGGCTTCCTCGGGCATATCTTGTGGATAACAGCATCCTGATATTAGGGCAGCAGATAAAACCAATGGTATATACCCTAATGTTGAAGGAATCATTTGATCCGAGGACAACAGTCATTATCCATGGGAGAGATAGTATCAATGATTATTCGTTTGAGGAGCTTAGTCAGTTTTCTGCTATTATACTCACGCAAAATGCAATTACGGCCGACTCAGGGCTTTTACTTGCGGCATACGTAAGCCAAGGAGGCATACTTCTTCCTAACATCCTCAATGAGACGTTTGCCATGACTGATAGTGATATAAACTCTCTTCTCCTAAGTCTCCAAGAAAGAAAAAAAGCACTAGAAGCTTCAGAAGTTGAATTTATAGAATACTCCCCTAGCAAATACGGTCTTAGAATAAACTCCAATGCAAAGTTCCTTGTCCTTGCAGAAAAATTCTTCATGTTTGAAGGATGGAGGGCAACGCTTGGGAAAAATAGGCTCCAGCAATATAGGGCTAATGGCATCAATACGGCAATATACTTGGGAAACGCTCAAGGACGTCTGGGGTTAAGTTATCTCCCAACCTCCTTCTTGAAAGGACTGTTAATAACCCTTTTCACAGCTTTTTTAATGCTGTCTTACTATCTTATCTATAGAATACAAAATAAAAGATGAGAATAAAAATATCCGATCTGGTAAAAGTCTTCGTAGGGACACTTATCTTAGTTATACTTATCACACAAGTAGGGCTTGCCAACATCATAAATCAGATAACTGCTGTCAATCCAATATTCTTGCTCCTTGCAGTCATAACATCCTTTATATCGTTAGTTATAGCAGCCTATAATATTCGTATTTTACTATACCCGTTAAATGTAAAGATACAATTCCCGCAATTATTAAAATACACATTTGCAGTCTTGGTGGTAGGAGTGTTTGTTCCAGGCAGATTTGGAGAACTATCCCTTATCTATTTTTTAAGGAAGGGGGGCGCAACAGGGATGCAGGCAACCGAGATTGTTGCAATTCAGAAAGGTATCATATTTCTCTCCACAACCTTCTTTGCAACATTTGGTCTATACATCTTCCTTCAACCATCCCAAGCCGTCATCATATCTTCCTTCTTCTTGGCTCTCGTTACTGTCTCCTTAATTGTATTTTTCTATACAGGAAAACAAATGGCACAAAAGTATTTTCCAGAGAAATATACCCACAAAATCATCTTATTTTTAGATTTGATTGCAGGATATATACAAATTCAGAAAAAAACTCTTGTTATAAATCTAGGGATTTCCCTCCTGAATGGAATCTTATTTGGGCTAACCTTATTCATACTCTTCTTAGGATACGGTGTCCAGATATCTATATTCCATGCCGTAGTGATCCGAGCTTTGCTAGGAATAGCATCCACAATCCCCCTGACATTTGGTGGAATAGGGATCCGAGAATCTCTGGGCGTCCTGATTTTTGCGCAGCTTGGAGTAAACATATCCATTGCAACTTCAGTATTTCTCCTCTTGCTTATTATCCGATTTATATTTGCCGGAGCAGCTTCGTTATTCATACTCGATAAGACCATCCTCTCTTCAAGGAAGAACACACCCCCAACCAACTTCTAAAAAAAACGAATTCCTAAAAAAGCTTGTAGGACCGAAGATATAGAAATCCTGCTCATGCAGGCTCCAGCCCGATCTCCAAACCTCCCATACACATCATAACACGGGCATCCCTTAACATCAGATTCAATGACGACAGCATTCTTAGGAGCAAACCGCTTTGCAGGCGTAGGCCCGAATAAGGCTATAACTTTTGTTCCAGATGCAGCAGCAATATGCAAAGGCCCGGAGTCATGCGTTACCACCACTCTGCATCTTTTCATGAGCTCATAGGTTTCTCCAAATGAAAATCCCGTGCAATCAATCAAACCACTATGAGTTAATGCCTCTGCAACCTTCTCATCATTCTTTCCGCCAAATATCAAGAATACCCTCTTTTTCTTCTGTAATTGTGAAATAAGCTCTCTGTAACTCTCCAATGGCCACCTCTTGAACAGCGCCTTTTGGCCTGGATTCACAGCCCCTCCGGGAGCAATGCCGATCAACTCTTTTCCAGCCAAACCTTTCTCTCTCAAAAATCTCTCAACGTTTTTTCTTTCATCCTTGGAAGAAAACATCTCAAGCGAATACTTCTTTGGCACCGAAATCCCAATTGCCTGAGCCAACTGAAGGTACATATCCCCCTCATAGCTCTCTCCCGTATACTGCGCGTTCTTGGTATTCCACTTCCCTTCTCCATATCTGTCAAAGCCAACCCGAACCGGTATCCCGAAGAGCCTAGCCAGCAATCCAAAATGCCAGGATTTATCCAAAATAAAAACCATGTCAAATCTCTTTTTCCTGATCTTGAAAATCAATGGAATCAATCTGAGCCTGCTGAAAAACCTGAAAAAGACTGAGTCGTCAACAGGGATAACTTCTGAGACATGGGGATTGTTCTCCAACACGCCTGCAGACCACCTCCCGCAAAGATACGAGATCGAAGCGTCAGGATACTGTTTTTTTAACACCCGTATCAATGGCGTTGAGAGCAGCACATCACCGATCCCACCTGACCGAAAAAGAAGGATTTTCATGCAAACACCCACCATTTGTTGAGCTTATAGTTCACGACAGCAATCCCGCATGTCACCAGGATAATCGACACGAGGTAATTAAACCGAAATGAGATCACTGCTCCCAAAATATTCTCAAGCGCAACAGAGCTCACATAATTAAGAAGGATTGTGGAAATGCTAACAGCAAGGAACCTCACAAATCTCCTTAAAGCCTCTGAGTGTTTTCTGAAAGTTATCATCATATTAAAAAAGAAATTCAGCAGCAAATTAATGCTCAACCCAACAGCATAAGACGCCTCCCAGGGAATCAGCAGAATCTCAGTGAGCGCTACAGTAATGGCCCAATTGACTATTGCTCCTAAACCGCCTCCGATTGAAAAGACCCAGAACCTGCTCGATACTACCCGTTGCATAAAGGACATATGTTATGTGTTATCCCTATCTTTAAAAACTTATATCCTCCCGAAAAGGCGCATCAGCCTGAGTTTCAGGATCAATGTATAGCCCTGGGCGAGCTGCTTCAATCCAAGCTTGGACTCCCCGGATGTCCGATCCTTAAATACAATAGGAATCTCACAAATGCGAAACCCCTTGAGATGCGCTTTAAACAACACCTCCTGCACAATTCCAGGCCCTTGAGCCCGTATTCCAGGAGCGATTGCCTCTAACACCTTTCTCCGGAATGCACGAAACCCGGAATTGCAGTCCTTGGCCTTTAACCCCAAAAGGAAGCGGATATACAGATTAGCTGCTCTTGTCACAATTCTTCGGATAATCCCCCTTCCGACCTCCTCCCCGCCCTGAATCATCCGCGATCCCAAAACAACATCGCATTCCTTCAGTTTCTCCAGCAGCCGCGGAATATCTTTTGGATTATGGGAAAAGTCAGCATCCATCTCAACAACCTGCTCTGCGCCTTTTTCCAGAGCGTAGAGAAACCCAGCTTTTCCGGCATTGCCCCTGCCGCGCTCCTCCATACGGCGAAGCAGATGAACTCTCGGCTCTCTTTTTGAGACATCCTCAACAGCCTTCCATGTGCAGTCAGGGGAATTATCATCTACTACTACGGCTTCAACCTCATGCTTAAGAATCTCCTCCAAAAGATTCTCAATATTCTCCAGTTCATTATAGGTAGGAACCACAACAAATGTTTTCACCGAATCACCTTCTTCAAGGCCTCAATAAAATCATCCACCTCAAGCATATCATTGCAGCTCGGCTTTGCAAGCCCGTCTTTCTTATAGCAGCAGACGCATCCGCCGCGAGGAACCACCTTCTCCCCCATCCCATATAATTCAATCTCGGCAGAACTTGTCGGAGCAAAAAACGCAACAACCATCTTCCTCAAAGCTATGGCGATATGCATCGCAAGGCTATCACTCGTAACCACAACATCGCAGATGTTCACAATGCTGGCAAACTGCCTCAAATCATTATCACAACCCGCATCAATAACCCCGCTAACCCCAAAAGCAATCCTCTTATTCCTCCCAGCCTCTTCTGGGCCGCCTAATAAAATTATCTTAATTTGTTTTTTTGTTTTTTTGTTTTTTGAATTGTTTATTTCTTTTGGATGGAGTTCATTCTTAATTTTTTCAATCAACTCAATGGTCTTCTCCTCTGATAATATTTTTAGTGGCCACCTTCCGCCAGCTCCTGTATTCACGCCAATAACCAGATCATCCTTCTCAATTCCATTCTTCTTTGCAAAGCCGTCTCCAAATACCTTCTCCTGTTCTGTCAAATACAAAAGGGTATCAAACTGCTTTGGCCTGATCCCAACAATCTCCTGCATGATCCGCTGCCAGGTTTTCCTGTTTGCCTTTTTCAGCTCGTCATTCCTCGGCTTCTTGCCCAAAGCAGACATTGCATGCCATTCAGCAGCGCTTGAAGTTGGCACCACTTTTCCATCCTTCCAGATATATCCGACCTTCTCTCCTGTAAGGCCAGATGCAAACCTGCAAACCTCTTCATCCTCCTCTAAAATAATAATCCTAAAGTATGCGCTGGCAGCCAAATCTGTGAATCCCCCATCATCCCATAAGATAATCTTCCCGATGAAAGGATTGTTCTTCAGCAGCTCCATGCCACCTTGAGAAGTAACCCACCATATCGGGTTGCCAGGAAAATGCTCTTTCAATCCCTGAAGCAGGGAAGTTGTGCGCAGCACATCTCCAACAGCTCCAATCTTGACAATGAGGATAGGATTCATAGTCATACAAACCTCGCATGAGTTATAAAGATTTCTAAGCAATTCTTTTAAACCCCAGTTCCTTTTTGGCCTCTATGAAGCTGGAAAACTCAATTATCGAATCAGTCTTCCTCCTTGCGCTCTTCCTCGCAGCATTCTGGCTCTGGACCCTCCCATTCCAGCAAAACCACACTCCTTTTGGCGATGTTGACTCATCAACCCATTTTGGCTTAGGAGACTACATGGCATACAAGAATAAGGCAATCATTGACGTTCCGTATTTCTTCTCCTTCAGATATGGCAAGAACAACGCAGGCAAGCTGTGGTATCCTCCTCAGTACCACACAAATCAGGCAATCTTTGAGCTTTATGGCGGCTCCAGAGAGATTCCAGCCCAGATCTACATAGCTTTGATGTCGGCAGCGGTCATCTTCACCTCTTATATCCTCATGCGAGCCATCTACGGCTTCCTTCCAGCCCTGCTCACATCAACCCTACTCCTCTTCTCTTCAAGAGATATCTCATGGTATATCCTCGGCCAATATCCCCAAGTCCTTTCATTTGGCCTTGTTCCTTTGTTCCTCGCAAGCCTTTATCTCTATGTCACAAAAAAGCAGACCATCCATCTCTATCTTGGATCAATTCTGATTGCTCTTCAGTTCTATTTCCACCCCCAAGCCATCTTTGTCTCAGCGATTGCAACGTTCTTCTTCGTTGTTTTTTATTTTTTAAAAGAAAAAAAAATTCCCTCAAATCTAAAACCGGATATAAAACACATAGTATTCTCAATCTTGATATTGGTGCTACTCATTGCCCCGTTCTATCAATTCCCCTTTGGAAAAGGCTCTATCTACAAGAATCCAATTTCGGCAGCATTGCAACAAGAGAAGCCCTATGGTCGTCTCCTTTACTGGTATGGCAATGAGAAGCCTGAAGGCATCTCTCCTTCCTACTATCAATTCACGGAGATGCACGGAAATCGGTTCTCATATCTCCTTATCCTCCTTACTATTCTAGGGCTTATCTTTACCATTTACAGAAGAAATCCAGCAGATCTCATGCTTCTTGCCATGTTCCTAACCCTTTACCTTGTCATGCACTCAAATGTCTTTGGATTAGGCAGGGCAGAGCGCTTTATGGAGGCAGAGGCAATGCTTCTCTACCCAATTGCAGTCATTGGTTTTTTTGGCGTACTCTCGGCCTCAACTTCATTTTTCAAAATTGAAAATAATAAAAAAATAATAAAGATTGGGACTATAGCAGTACTCATCCTCTTTTCGCTTTTCACATTAGGAACAAATGCCTATACCCAACTCAAAGGAGCCTATGCAGGCTATGGAAGGCTTACCCCTCCTCAAGTTGAGGCAGCCCAGTGGATGAGAGCCAACCTTCCCGAAGACGCAGATGTCTACCTTGTCGGCACAGCAATCTACACCAAGAAGAAATGGCTCCAGGCAGCTTCCTTTAGGCATATGGTCACAGATACAAAGCCCATTTTCCCGGATTTCTCCCTCTCTGATGCCAATTATGCCTTCCTTGATTACTCAGAACTTGGCTTGCTTGGCGGCCAACCAGCCCTCGATTCCATCAACGCCTGGGCTATCCAAAACATCCAAAATGCAACACTTCTGTATGATAAAGGCAATATCAGGGTGGTGAAGCTTGCTGAATAAACCCCCCATTCCGGCAATTCTTGCAGCTTTGGCATTAGGCTTGGCGTTTGCCCTCTTTGGGCCTTCAGGAATTAGGTCCATCCTCACACTCTTCCTCTATGCTGTTCCTGTGTATGTCATCCTGCTGAAATCACCCCTCAGCCAAGCCGAGAAGGCCATTTATTCCCTCTTTATTGGAATTGGCATCATTCCCTCATTTGCCTACTGGCTGAGCCTCAAATATGCCTCATTGTCGGCTGCAGCAGCTATCGTCTTTTTTCTCTTGATTGGGGTAGGAGTCTTCATAAACAAAAGGCAACACACGGCTCAGTAGAAAGTCGTCATTGCCGCCCTTCGTGAGGCCCTGCTCAGCTCAAATGCAGACCGACAAGGGGGTAGTCCCATTCGGGGAATGTCGATTTATTCAAAGTACAATGCAAGCCGAAATGCTCCGAAGGAGCGACCAAAAATGTGAAGCATTTTTGAGTACCGGCGGCAATCGCAAAGCGAGACTTTCTACTGAGCCGCAACTCCCTCAATAATCCAAGATAAGTCTTTGTAGAAAAATATAAATTTTCCTCATACAAACCTCTCAAACCAAGAAAAACTTGTTTATTCTTTGTGATTATTACTCAAAAATAAACTTCTAGAAAAAAATAAAGAACTCTGATGAACAAAGATATATAATCCCTTAAACCTTCTAATTGTCCACCCCTTAGCCATGCAACCCCCCACTTCACATAAAGCCAGAAAGAGCTATGCAAGTAAATTCATCACTCTGGCAGCCGCTGCCCTTCTCTATGCCGCTCCATCTTACGCTTCTGGGCCAACAGCAGGGCCAGCAATAGCCCCCAGTCATCAGGCAACAAGCCAATACACCAAGCAACAAGCCAATACATCCCAAATCCGGCCTGCAACAAGCCAAGAGCAGCTACACAACCAAATATCTGACCTTGAGCTCCAGATACAAGCGCTTTCCAAGCAAAAATCAGAGCTGGAAAGCCTTCTCCCAGCCCCCCCTCCACCCCCTCCCGATACCCTTTCAGGCTCACTAATGGCAGGCCTGACCTACACAGAGAAGAACGGCACCAAAGGCCTCACAGGCACAGCAGACATCAAGGTTGACTACACTCCTACTGAAAGTGTCTCCTACAAATTCAGGAACCTTTTGGATGTTGTTGGAAATGGCAGCGAAACGCAGCTGAGAAACCAACTGACTCTTAGCAGATATGCTGAGTTAACCGAGCGCTATGACTGGTTCCTTGAGGCAGAATCAATCTACGACCGAGACATGTTCAAGCAGAATCTCGATGCAGGTCTCCGCATTAATCACCCATTCGATATTTCCTGGCTTGATCTTGAATTTGGGGCAGGCAGCCAGTATTTTGACAAGGATTTGCGCTTCATCATGACTCAAAAAACCATCATCAACTACCCTCTTACATGGAATGACGAAGTATGGGCAACTCTGAAGGCAGAGCAGAAATTCATACTCCTTGATACAGGCAATCTTGATGAGGCACGAGGCGAGTACAGCCTATCACTAGCTAAAAGCCTCTATCCTGGGCTTAACATCGAACTCTTTCACCGCCGGGTTGATGATAAATCCATTGGAACTACCTTCAGCATAACAGGAGTTGCTGTCACAACGACATTCTGAGAACGCGCGGGCAGAGTTATATGCTGCTCTCCCTCCTGCTTGCAGATCTCCATATGATCCAACCACCTACCAGAAGCATAACCAATGGTATAATCACTGAATGATACTTCAAATCCAATCCAAGGATAGATAAGTTATACCCAACCACGCCAAACACAGCAATGCCTATACCTGCCCCAATCACAACCCTTTCCAGGAAATCCAACTTCGATTGCCAATAAAGCATTAAACTCCACCCCGGCAAAATAAACATCCACCACAACAAGGCAGCAATCCTCGTCGTAACCAAGAACGATTCATTGTAAAAAATAATCTTTAATAAAATAATCAAGCCCAACACTATATAAATCAGATACAAGCATTCTTTCTTTATCATAGAAACTACATCTTTATCCAAGGCAGTCATCTCCTGGGTTTTCATTCTCTAATATCGCCACCAGCGGATTTGAATAGATCTCCTTTATCCATGGTTTCTGCAAAAGAGTCTGCGCAATGGCCATGTTATACTGGGCAAGGACTTGCTGCCCTGCGCTCTTGGTAAAATAGAGGTAACGTGCAGTGCAGATATCTTTCTCCTCCACCTCCTTTGGAGGATAGACAAGCCCCTGGTATTTCATTTTTGTGCAGCCATAGGTAGAGTTTCCAACGAGCTGCAGGTTGAGGTGGTTGGGATAATACCCGGCATCTGAAAGCAGATTAAACTCGCAAAGGTACACATGATAGCTGTCTGCCAATCCAAAAAAATACTTCCTAAATATCTTCTGCTGCTGGATTCCCTCATCCATAGTCTTTGGATTGATCTTAAATGAAACCCTGTGCGAGTTATACAACGCAGCAGCCTGGCTCAAGCCATCAGAATAGAAATAATAAACAAATGAGTCAGGATCAGTATTCTCCCGGATCCACAGCAGGCTCTCCCATGTATACCCATCCATAAGCCCGCTTCCTGCGTTGGTAACTTTTAATAGTGGAACTCCAAAAAGCAGCAATAAGCCTAAAGCAACAGCCGCAGAGTGTCGAAAATCCCACTTCTTGTAAATAAAGTTTTTAACAACAAAATGGATTCCAAACCCAATAAAAAAAGCAAGGTAGAACCACCAGTAAAACCGGTGCGTATATGCTCTCTTTCCGAAACCAATGACATACATATAGCTCATGGCAAACATGAACAGGGAGAAAAGAGCAATGACCCAAGAAGCACGATCCCGTTTTGCTAAAAACCAAATAATATACACAAAAAACCCACCAATCGCAAGTAGCCCCCAAAATCCCAGCAATCCAAGATTCACTTCCCTAAACCCAAATGTTCCTTCGCGCACAGTCTGCAATCCTCCCTGCAATAAATAAAACCCCCTGTAAAAAATTCCAAGGTTATACGCAGCAAGCGCAAAGGAGGCAATCCCCGCAAAAATGACTGGCTTCAGAGCAACAAAAAAATCCTTTCTAAATACAAAGAACTCAAATAACAAAAATAAGATAATAAAGAACACAGTAAATATTGCTTGAGGAGGGTGAGCTAAAAAGGTGGCGGCTAAGCTAACCCCAAATAACCTCCATAACCCTCTCTCGGAAATCCTCTGAAGAAACCATACATTGAGAAACAAAAACAGCACCCCAGCAACAAAAAGCCAGTTTCCCCACCAAATCCCTTGATTAAACGGAACAGTCAGAATCAGCAAGGTAAAGGGAATCCCAATCAGCGCCGCATGCGTGTTAAACCTCCTTAAAACAAAATACAAAACAAGTGCAGTCAATGCAAAAAACAAAACTGTTATAAAATAGATTCCGTCATACACCTCAATCCCTGCTGCCTTTGAAAAAACAGCAGACATATAGTACAAAAACGGAGGGTGAACATCATACACTCCTCTATGCCCACCAACCTCATACCACGGAGTTATCTTTACCTGCCCCGTCTCCTTGAAATAATCTGCAACGCTCTGGTGCAGAAAGGAATCTGAGGCAAGATAGCCATAAGGATGGTCATGTTTGACCTTGAACTCCCAGGCATTCCCTAATCCAAGATAAAGAAACGCCGAAAGGACAAGGACGATAATGCCTGCCTCAAGCCCTTTTTTCACATCCATACGAACAGTTAAAGAAGCCGAGTTTAAAAGAATTGCTCTAGACCCAAATCTCCTTATCCCTAAACTTGATGAGCCCCTCCTCAGAAAGCTCCAAACACAATTCCCGAATAAACCGGAGAGGCGTCTTTAATTGTTTTGAAACATCCTGCGTACGAAGATTCCCTTTCAGCGCCATCTTCACAATCTGGCTCCTGTACCATCTTCTGCTTCCTTCAAACTTCCCTTGTTTCCCCAGTGAAGAGACTCCAGTCTTCCTTGCTGTTGCAACCATTGCTCCATAATCCATCAATGCATTATGCCAGATTCTTGATTTTCCCTTGGGGATAAGCTCTTTTGCAATCTTCTCCAATTCCATAAAAGAAATTCTTTCATCCAATCCAAACTCATGGATCAAGATCCTCCGGATATTGGTATCAACAACAGGAACTGCTTTATTAAACGCAAAAGCCAAAACAGCCCTGCTGGTATACGGCCCAATCCCTGGCAAACTCCGCAGATCCGCCTCATTCTTTGGAAATTCCCCTCCAAACCTCTCAACAATCTCCTGGCAAGCTCTCTTGAGACTGATTGCCCTTCTGTTATACCCCAATCCTGACCAAAGCAGCAGCAACTCCCTATCATTCGCCTTGCTCAACGCAAAAACATTTGGATATCTCTCCACAAATGCCGAATACTTCGGAACAACCCTCTCTGTCTGTGTCTGCTGGAGCATCACCTCAGAGACGAGAATCTTGTACGGATCCTTTGTTTTTCTCCAGGGAAAATCCCTCCCCAGCTTCGCGTAATGACCCAATATTTTGTTTTGAACGCGTTTGATCGCCATACAATCGCATACCTCCTATCCCTTATTTATGCTTTGCTTTGCATATCTTAATAGGTTGAGCCAGAAATCTCCGCAGTTTACTGCGTGAGATGAATGGCTCAGTAAACTATTTCTACTACAAAAATAAAAAAATGCGTGGCGAACGAATTTTTGCGCCACGCACTAACATCTCAAGTTAGCGTGAGCTTTCTTCGCCGGAGCGCGAGCAAAATGGCAACCCTTGAAATGAAACATTATGCCCACAAAGTCGACGTGAACGTGCATCATCTGGAATGGTGCACAAAGTACCGCTACAAGATGTTTAAGCAGGAAGAGTATAAAAATCTAGCTGAAGAAATTTTGCGCGAGACCGCGCAAAGGCATAATATCCTCTTCCGCGAACTGTTTGTTATGCCTGAGCACATCCACGCAAGCGTTGAAGCTCCAATGTCAATGAGCCAAAGCAAAGTGCTTCAGTTGCTTAAAGGAAATCTGAGCTATCAATTATTTCGGCGGCAGCCGAAATTCCGGCTGCGCTATCCGCAGGGGCATTTCTTCAGCCCAGGAGCTTATGCTGGCAGCGTCGGCTACAACACGGTTGATGTCGTCGACAGCTATGTAAGAAATCAGGCAGACATACACCAGATGCGCCTGCCGTCGTTCACGTCAGGAAGCCCCGCACTTTAGTGCGGGGAGGAGGTCACTAAATAAATCAGTATTCTTTCTATGTATGTACCGTCTCGAAAAAATGATATATACCCTTTTGGAGAATATGCATAGAGAAGAGTTGGAGAACAACCTTAAAGCAATGCAATATGTAGGCTGGCCCGATGCCGAGTTACTCACAACTCCACGTGACATGCTGCTTGAAATGAAGAATTTGAGTGCATCCCATCACGAAGGCCTGGTTTCATTAACTGATTATTATGCTCTTGATTTCAACGCCGCGAAGCCTAAAAGGCCGCGTACGGGGTATATTGTTAAAGCTGTAGGAATGGTAGTTGACAGAGTACTCGCTGGCGCGTTCCCAGACCGCTATAGGATAGATTTAGTGGCGATCTCGCATATCGAAAGCATCAAAGGAAAAGTTCCCCACAAAATCATTACAGTCACGAATGGAGAGAAAAACCTTGAATGCTATGTTGATATGCACCCAGAACTTATCTCCCATAAATTTGAGCATTATTTATCTCAGGCGTTCATTCATCAGGGGGTGGATAATATTATCGTCGGCAAGCCAAAAAAGAACAGGACAAGATTATTCTCTATTAATCCCTACTCGGGCGATAAACATAAAGAGCCCGTAATCCCAGACCAAGCGATGCCCTATCTTCTTTCACTGCTTGCCGCATGATTACAAAATTCTTTTCTTTTTAAGACTCCATTATACTCCTTTACCCTAATCAACCTTCCTAAAAACGCAAAAAACCAAGCATAGAAACCTTTATAAACCGCCTCCTATTCTTGTGAATCCATATCGGGGCTGTGGGGTAACTTGGTCAATCCTTTCTGGTTTGGGACCAGACGATCCCGGTTCAAAGCCTGTGGGTGAAAGTCCGGGCAGCCCCAGTTGAACAATGGCTAACACGACACGACGCTTTGGAGCCCGCTACGGAATCAAGGTCAGAAAAAACGTCGAAAAAATTGAAGTAATTCTCAGGCGAAAGCACGTCTGCCCCTATTGCAAGGCTCCTGCAGTCAGGCGCAAAGCAGTTGGCATTTGGAGCTGCCGTAAATGCAAGTCAGTCTTCACTGCCCGTGCTTATGACTCTATTAAGACAGTCATAGCTTCAGGAAAAACATCGGAGCCTAAATGACATCCTATAAATGCTTTACCTGCAATAAGCGCATAGGCTTTGAAAGCCTTGGAAAGCGGATCAGATGCCAGTATTGCGGCTCAAAGATGCTTTTTAAGCCGAGATCCAAGCCTACACAGGTAAAGGCGCGGTAACATGGCCGATAAATCAACACAGCAGAAAATAGAGCAACTGCAGCAGTTCGAGCAGAGCCTGCAGAACTTTCTTGCCCAGAAGCAGAGCTTTGAATCGCAGCGCATTGAGCTGGACGCAGCCCAAAAAGAGCTTGAGTCTGTTGATGAAGCCTACAAGCTCATCGGAAATATCATGGTCCTCAAGAAGAAAACCTCCCTTACTGATGATATTGCCGAAAAAAAGAAAATAGCAGACCTTCGCATCAAATCAATCGAAAAGCAGGAGGAAACTCTTAGAAAGCGGGCCAAGGAGCTCCAAGCCGAAGTGCTCGGTGCTATGAAAAAGGAACCATGAACCAGTTTATTGAGATTATCGAAATCCTGAAAACATTGCAGGATGATGCGGCTGTTCCAAAGAACATACGCCTGAGAGTGCAGGGAACTGTCACAATCCTGGAAAGCGGTGAGGAATCCTCTATCAAGATCAACAAAGCGCTGAATGAGCTTGAAGACCTCGCAGATGACTCAAACATGCAGTCGTACATACGAACGCAGCTGTGGAATGTCGTGAGTTCTCTTGAGAAATTGACTGCCCTGTAATCTTTGCGCAATCGGCGTATACTCTTTCGCGCAATCTACAATTTCTGAATAATCTGCCCTCTCAACAGCCGGTTTGGGACGATGTAGCAATCCCCTTTCCTTGTCTCAACACGCGTCTGCACAAGGCCGAAGTGGACAATCTTCCCCTCAATCCCCTGCGCAGCAATCCTGGAATTCTCTTTGATGCCCTGCCTGCTCAGGATACTCCATGCCAGCAGGTTGGGCAGAACATCCTTCAATGCCGTCAGGGTTGAAACAATGAGAAGGAAAACAACCGCTCCGCCAATGAAAGTGAATGCCCACGCTCCTATCCCCAGCTTGTCAAAAACAAGGAGAATCGTGATGACATACGTTCCATACATCACAATGCCTCCGATCGCCTGCTCAATCGGAACTCCCAATCCCGTTACCTGCTTCGCAAGAAAATTTATCTCGATCTCATTCAGGCCGCGCTCGATAAGCCTGCCAAGAAGCCTGCCAAGAGTGAATCCTACAACGAGGATGAGAAAGGCAATGATAATCTCGGTAAAGAATCCTGACAAGGATTCACTAATCATCGATAGAACTGACACAGCCATAGCTTGTAAAATCACTACAATCTTTATAAATATGGTGGTTCTGAGGCTCGATTGCAAGTTCCATCTTAACCCCTCGCCAACATATTATGCGTAAAGCACTTCATATAGAAGTGCCTTGCCTGCATGCCGACGGACTTCCCCCGTAAGGTTTCTCCCATGCCTCGTTTGAGCATGCTATTCGCAGTTTCAGTCAGTGACCTTCT
>Ga0209541_10007449_pt1 | contig 18413 bp, 25 predicted proteins | sample RifCSPlowO2_01_FD_184027 | JGI IMG/M metagenome (GOLD analysis project Ga0209541, IMG submission 184027) | Groundwater microbial communities from Rifle, Colorado - Rifle CSP2_plank lowO2_0.1 (SPAdes) (version 2) | ecosystem: Environmental > Aquatic > Deep subsurface > Groundwater | place... | reverse complement strand
TAAATCCTTTAGCTCATACTTGTATAAATTCTCTAAAGCCAGTTTCAAAGTCATTCCATTTCTAGGGTCAATGCTCTTTGGCATTATTAACTTTATATCAATAAAATTCCCGTATTTTGGAACAATCTTAAAGTTTAATGGATACTTTGATTCAATCTCATTATCCCTTGATTTAATATCCAAAAAAACATCATAGCTCCCTGTTCCAAGCATGCTCAAAGGATAAACATCTACTTTTATTTCACCATAATATCTAGCAGGAATATTTAATAAATAAGGCTCAACAACAATCCTAAAATCCTTGCTGTAAGCGCTTGTTATAAAAAAATCATGATTTCTAAAGTCATTATTTAAAATCTGCAATTTAAAGCTTGCATACTCATTTAAATCAACCTGATTATCCGCTTCTACAATAGTTACATTAATTTTCTCAGCAGAAACCAAGAACAAATTTAATAAAAATATAATGCTAAATAATAACAGCCTCTTTTTCATGACTATAAAATAGCACTTCTTCTATTTAAATATTTCTAATCTATCTCTGATAATCCTTCTATATCTATATAATTTTCTGGAATAATATTAGTTGCACAATGTACACTCCCACCATTAGTGCAATTAGCAGAAAAAGGAACATCAATAACATCTAATCCATAATCCCTTAAACTTGAAATAAATCCCTTATTATTTATATTATTTGTAACAACAGTTATTCTATTATCTTTTTTAAGCACTAAACTATTGCAAGGATAGCTAGGCTTAGAATAATCATTTGGAACAATTTTTAATGTAAGATTATATTTATCACATAATAAACCAAGACTCTCATGATTAGTGCGATAATACATAAAATCCACAAATAAAAGTTTTCTCTCTGGAATTGGCAAAACAACTAAATCAATATGAGGGCTTAAATTAAAGTTTAGGCTTTTATCTGGAGGTGGCAAAATAAAAACATTCTCCCCATATAAATTTTGAAGTAGTTTGTATCTTTCTTCAGGTGTATCTATATACATATCCTCATTAAATGAAACCTCACTGCAAGCCAGACTAAATTCTAAATTATTTAAAATATATCCCCCATCAGCATAAAAACCATAATTCTTTCTTTTATACACTTCACCCCTATGGGAAGTAAAGGAATCTCTTGGCCATTTACAATCAATATTAACAGCATCAATTCCATTACTTTGCAAAGCTTCTAATAAAATTCTTCTCTCTAATAACATCTTTTCTTCTATTTTATTTTCTGCCTCAAATTTTCCAACTAAAACCTTTTTCATATTTTAAACTAGAGAATCTCACTTTATAAAAGTTACTACTAAAAAGAAGCAAATGGGGTTGCCAGGATTTGAACCCGGATCTCACGCTCCCTAAGCGTGGATAATAATTACTCCTGATTTTTTAAATCAGTCCAAGTTATAAGACAACCCCTTATCTTAAAATTTTTCCATCCATAATAACAGTAGATGGCTTGTTATCTAATCTCCCTTCATCTATTACATAATCTACCTTATTTAAAATTTCCTCAGGTATTTCTTTTATCTCTTTAATATAATTCTCACCAGAAAAATTAACACTCGTTGTAATAAATGGAATTCCAAATTTCCCAATTATCTCACTAATTTTATGTTTAGGTATCCTAATACCTAATTTATCACCAAAACTAACATTATCAGCAATTACTTTTCTTTTCATTTTTAAAATTAAAGTAAATCTTCCAGGCAATTTTTCCAAATCCTTTTTATCCACAAAAAAATTCTCAAGAATCCATTTCTTATCAGGAGCAATAACAGAGAAAGGCTTCTTATCTCTTTTTTTAATTTCCCTTATTTTATTAACTAATTTTTCATCTAAAGCATTGCAGCCAATTCCATAAATAGTATCAGTAGGATAAATAATTATTTTTGTTTTGATATCTTTTATTCTTAATTCATCTAATTTTATTTTTATCATAATAGAATTAATTATAAGTATACCTTTAATGAATTTTGAATTTATCTTCTTCTATTACAACCTTCTTGGATTTATCTTCAATCCAATCGTTTTCCTTTACTACAACTTCCTTTAATTCATTAATTTTCTTTTCCAATTCTTTTGGCATTTTATTCCTCTTCTTCACTTTCAATTCCATATTTATTTATTAAATTAGCCATCTGTTTGGCTGTTATGTCTTTATTACAAAAACTTTCTAAAATCAAATTTATCCTGTTAAGGTTATTTTTCATTCATACCACTCTATTTATTTTATATAAATCCTAATCTAACTGCTTTGATTGCAGTTACTCCAGAGCTAGCAAAAGGGTCAAGAACAATATCTCCCTCTTTAGTATAATTCTTTATATATTCAGAAACAACATTATGCGGCTTTCTAGCCCAATACTTATGCATTATATACATTGGAGAATGAGTTTTAGCAACCAATGCATAATCAATGTGCTCAATTTTTGATTTAACCATATAATACTAATTAAGTCTATTACTTTATTAATGTTATCCTTCTTTCATATTAATTTTGAAACATGCTCCTTCTTCTCAAATCTTAATATATTATCAACAAAACTCTCAACCTTAGGCTCATGGCTAACAATTATTATCTGTTTTAAATTCAATTCCTGTAAAACTAACTTCACTCTATCAAGTTGTTCTGAACTAAATCCTTCAGTTGGTTCATCCAATATAATTAAATCCTTTGTTTTTATCTCACTCATTAAATTATTTATTACCTGATTTAAAGCCAATCTGTAAGACAGAGCAGCAGCAGTCCTTTCTCCTCCTGATAAATGAGCATAATCAGTCTCATATCCATTTAATATTATAACAGGACTAAACTCATCATCTAATTTTACATTAATTAATTCATTCTCAACTAAAATATTAAACCATTTTTCAAATAGTTCATTAAAATCAGTATATGCTTTCAGCATTATTTTCTTCTCCATTATATTCATCATATTAATAAAAACTTCTTCTAACCATTTCTCCAACTGCCTAAAATATTCTAAATTTTTCTCTACATTTCTCATGAATAAAATTTCCTCATCTAATTCCTTTATATTATTTAAAATCTCATTCTTATTTTCTTGTAAAGTAACCCTTCTAATCTCAATTAATTTGTCTTTATTGATTAATTCATCAAATTCCTCTCTTAAAGAATAATACTTATCTTCCAAACTTTCAAAATCAGATACCTGTTTACTTAGCTCATTAAATTTTTTATTAATTTCATTTAATTTATCATTTAGTTCAACAATATTCTTATTTAAAATCTCTAATTTGTCTCTTTTTTCTTTTAAAGTTTTAAATTTTATTTTTAGAACATTAACCTCACTTATTTTGTTATTTATTTCCTCTAATTTATTTTTATTTATTTTTAAATTATTTTCAATCTCATTAACATTAATATTTTTAATTTCTTCTAAAATATTTTTAATTTTATTATCCTCTTTGTTAATAATATTCCTTTTATGCTCATCATTAACATCCTGTAAGCAAGTTGGGCAATTATTTAATTCAGAAATCTGCTTTTTTAGTCCATTACTAGCTTCTTTCTTGCTGCTTAATTCAACTATTTTATCTCTCAAATCTCTCATATCCTGCTCTAAATTTATAATATTTTCATTAATTTTTATTCTCTCTTCAATTAACTCATCAATATTTTCTTCTTTTTTATTTTTCAACTCATTTTCTAGCTCATTAATCTCAGTTTTTAAATTATTAATCTCTAAATTCTCTCTTTCAATCAAACTTTTGTAATTTTTAATATTTATTTCATTAATATTTATTTCATTTCTTAATTTATTTTTTTCTTTAATATCCTTCTCTATATTTTCAATGGTTTTTTTATTAATTTTAATATCATCAGCAATTTTATTGCTCTCATTTACAATTTTTTCAATTTCCTCTTTTAATTTATCTAGCTCAATTTCTTTCTCTTTCTTTTTATTATTTTTCTCATCCATTTTTTCTACTCTAATCTCAAATTCCTTTACCTTATTTCTCAAACCTTTTAAAAAAATCTCAGAATTATTTACAATTCTTTTATACTTGTCAATCCCAAAAACCTTTCTTAGTGTCTCTAATCTAGAATCTTTGTCTCCGATTAAGATTGCCTTCATATTCTCCTGTGGTGTATAAACAGTATACTTGTAAATCAAATCTTTGCTTTTAGTTAATAGCTCTTTAGGATAATTTAATAATTCTAATATTCTTGCTTTTAATTCAGTTGCACTGCCCTCTATTTTTTCGTTATTTATAATTAAATAACCATAATCCTGAGTTACACTTTTATTTTTTCTCTTCAAGCTCCTTTTTATTACAACATCTTTATCATCTAATTTAAAATGTAATTCTACTGAGCCATTTTCCTCTCCATTCCTTAATAAAGCATTTCCTAAACCAGAGCTTAATCCAAACAAAACAAAATCAATTGCTAATAAAATACTACTTTTCCCGCTACCAATATTTCCACTAAGTAAAACACTTCCATCTGGAAAACTAATCTCTTCACTAATATAGCTTCTAATATTTTCTAATTTTATTTTTTTAAGTAACATTTTAAACCCAAAATAATTCGTAAAGGTCTTGTATCATAAAATTAGGCATGAACCCACTTAAATTGCTATTTTCTCTTGTTATAAATATACTAATCACATCTGCAGCTTCTCCAGCCATCATATCTAATGCAGAATCCCCAACTATCGCAGTTCTTTTAGCATTCGAATTTAATAATTTCAAACATTCATGTACTCCATCAGGAGTAGGTTTATAACCAATACCATTAACTCCAGAAATAACAAAACCATCAATAGCACCAAAATATGGTTCTACTAAATTTCTCTCAGCAAAGGCATGCTTTTCTTGGGAAGAAGTAAAAATACCCTTTTTTATTACACCATCTAATTTTTTTAAAACACCAACATCGTCAAAAACACTTGTATTAGCAATCCTCCCTTCTACAGTATCATATTTTCTTAAAACAGGCCAAAAAACTTCAGGATTAATATCCCACATTTTTTTAATCTCTCTATCTCTATTAATACCATACCAAAATCTACAAGCCTCATCCATGCTAACCTTTTTTTTATATCCAATCTCATTTAATGTACTTTTAATTACATCATAAAAATATCCATTTTTTGTTCTAACTAAAGTATTATCCAAATCAAATATTATTCCTTTTAAATTATCAATTAACATTCCACACCCCATCCAATTTTAAAGTTTTAATAGCATCCTTCAAAATTCTTGATTCAAAATCCATATTTTTTTCACCCTCATCCTTTTCACTGCTTAAAACATTCATTAATTCTTTGACTAAATTTATTTCATCAAAATTAATTTTAATTTGCCCAATATGGCTTTTAATAGTGTTTTCTTCAACCTCTTCAACATTCTCTCCTTCAATCTTAAACTCTTCAAACTCTTTTGTTGTTAATTTGTTTGTATTTTTTAAAACAATAAAAGCATCCTTCTCAATATTCTTTATTATTTCCTTGAAATTAATGTCAGAAATCTTTCCCTCTTCTATTATTCCAGAAACCCTTAATGTTACAATCTTATTTTTTAAATCTCTTTTATTTACTTCATTCTTAATTTTCTCTTTTATCTCTTTAACACTGCTTCCATTAATAATTAAACTCTCAACCTCTTTCAATTTTATATCAACAAATTTTAAATTTAATTTCTCATCAATTATATAAAATCCTCCATTCTTTAATTCTTCAAGCTCTTTAAAATTATTAGGAAACAAAGGCCCTGGATAAGCTATTATCCCATTTCCCCTCTTAGTGTTAAAAACATAATGCGGATGCCCACCCGCATAATAATTAAAATTTCCAGGCAATATAGCTACTGATTCACTCTCAATATTCTCCCAATCCTCTGGCTTGAACTCAGTTAAAGTTGTATGAAACATAAAAATTTTGAATCCATTCTCATTTTCCAAATTCTCTCTATCTAAATTATAATAATCATTCCTCTCCATCCCGCTTCTTTTCCCAAGCATTCCAGTAATCTTGACATTTGTCTTGTCTAAAGTAAATTCCAATTTATTATCTTTTATTTTAAAAACATTTATTAACAATCCAGCTTTTTCTAAAACATCTAACATAGTTTTTCCAGAAGGAGAAAAATCATGGCTTCCAGGAATTATGTAAATTTCAATATCCCTATCTCTTAATCTTCTAAGCTCTTTAGCTACTGAACTTATTAGCTCAATACCTGGCAGAGATGTATTAAATAAATCTCCAGAAATTAAAACAAAAGCAACATTCTCTTCAATGCATTTATCTATAGCTTTCTCAAATACATTAATCCCCAATTCCTTTAGTCTGGGCTCCTGCCATCCGCCTATATGACAGTCAGCCATATGAGCAAATTTCATATATTTAATTGAAACTTAAAAATTTATAAGGATGATTATACTACACTATTATAATTAAAACCCAAATAACCTGCTAAAAAATCCCTTTTTCTTCTCAATCCTTTCTTCATACTTATTCCCGGTTAAATTAGCAGCTAATTTTCTGTAAGCAACACTTGCCTCACTTTTTGGATTTAAAAATACAACAGGATTCTTCAAAACCATTGATTTTCTTACATTATTATCCTCAGGAATAACTCCTATTATAGGATACTCAAGCATGTTCTCAATATCCCTTGTATTCATATCCAATCCATCATTCCTGCTTCTAGTTAAAACAACTCCAAGCACTTGTTTTTTCATCTCCTTAATAATCTGAATACTCTTTAAAGCATCACAAACAGCAGGCATCTCAGGATTAGTAACAATCAAAACATTATCACTTGCTTTTATAGCAGCTATCGCCTCTCTCCCAAGACCAGCAGCAGCATCTATTATTATATAATCAGCTAATCCCTCTAAATCAGCCATAACTTTCTCTAATTTTAAAGGGTCAACATTTTTCAATTGAGAAGTAGAAATATCCCCAGGAATTACTTTTATCCCGCTTGGATGCAGATACATTGCCTCTTTAATATCATTTTTTTTCTGCAAAACATGATGCAAAGTTACAGGAACAACAGGCATTCCTAAATAAATCCCAATATTTGGAGTTGTTAAATTCCCATCGATAACAATAGAGCTTTTATCAAACTCATTTAAGGCAACACCCAGATTAATAGCTGTTACGCTTTTTCCAGTACCACCCTTACCTCCAAGAATAGATATAATTTTACTCATAAAATTCTTACCCCCATTTCTAATTGTGTAAGATTCCTAACTATATTATCCTTCGTAGTTTTGGTAAACTCAGGTTTAACATAGTTAGAGGCATTATTTATAGATGCCTTTTCTTTCTGACATTTAGCCAAAAAGAGTTGTTGTAAATTCCTTCCCGCATTATAATCACTATTACATTCAAATCCACATTTCTTACATTTGTAAGTATGTTTATTTCTTTTATTTAGCTCACCACATTTAGAGCATATTTGGCTACTATGATAAGGGTCTATATATACTACTGGTATACCTTCCCAATTTGCTTTATATTGTATTGTTCTCTGTAATTTTCTAAAAATCCAAGAATGTAGCCTCATTCTTTGTTTCTTATTAACTTTTGTTATTTCTAATATGCGTTTTAAATTCTCCAGAATAATTACTGGTTCTTTTTCTTGTTTTGCTTGTTTTATAATATCACTTGATATGTTATTAATATAGAAATTATTATAGCTTGTTTGTCTTCCTTTTAATCTCTTAATCTCTTGCATAGCAAAATCCTGTTGTAATCTTGCTCTCCGTTTTCTAAAAAACTCATTTTTCCAATTAATTCTCTTTCCACTAAAAAAATTTATACTTGACTGAGCCACAGAAACAGCCAAGTTGCTTATTCCTATATCTACTCCAACTGGTGAGAATGACTCATCTGGAATTGGAATTTCTATTTCTTTTGAATAAGTAATATGAATAAAATAATTATCTCGTTTTTTAACTAATTCAGAAGACCCTAATTTATAGTTTTCTCCTATTTGTTGTATTATCCCTTTCTGATAATTTGAATTAAGTATCAAAGGAAGTTCTATCCTATTCCTCGATTTACAGTTTTTACCAGATATACCCGCTTTATATAAAAGAGAAACAAATTCTGGATATAATTTATTATTTGTATGTCTCAATTTAACAACTTGATTATCATATCTAACTCTACTATTTTTTAATTCTGGAAATTTTTTTTTATTTTTTCTATTATAATATGATTTTATTATTTCTACTGATTTTGCTCTACACCCATGAATCACTGTTGCTGGTAAATTCAATTTCCTTAAATCTTTATAAACTAAGTTATGAGTTATATATTTTCCTTTTTTTATTTTTTGTAAACAGAAATTAATTGCTTTAGTATTCTTTCTAATAAGGATATCTAAAATATTTTGTTTTCTTTTGCTTAATCTTCCTATTTTTATTTTAATTGTTTTTTGTAGTTTTATCATCATCTCTTTGAACCCCTTAGTTAATATAATTTATCTGGGATTTTACTCATTTTTTATACCTTTAACAAAATTAAATATAAAATTTATAAAATCTTCTGTTTTCTTATAGTATTCTTTCAACATATTGATTGAAGCCTCTGCAATTACATCTCCATTTTCCACAGCAATCAAAGCAACATTCTTCCTGAATTCCTCTTTTTTAACATGCTCTGCTTTGTCAATTCTGAACAAAAAAACACTAAACTCTAAAAACTCCTTTAATTCATCATTTTTCACTAATTTTTTTAGCATCTCTATTTGATTTTTAAAAGAAATAGGCCTTTCTTTAATTTTCTTCTTGCTAATAAAATAATCAATTAAAGAATCCATAGCAATCTGATTTGCATTTAACAGCCTTTTAATAATAGATTCAATTACATCCATTGTTCTTGTATATTTTAAAGAAACAAAAACCAAGTGATCAGCTCTCTTAAGCTCTTCTTTTGCGTCCTCAATCATCTTATTATCCCATCTACCTTTCTTAAAAAACCCTTTGCTAATATTAAGTATTGCTTAATCTCTTCGACACTCACTGTTTTCATTTTAAAATCATCAGCGCATATCACAAATTTGCCTGGCCTTGAAAACTCCACAGGCGAATTCTTATGCCTCTCTAATATATTTTTAATACTCCTTATTAAATTTAACTCTTCCCCTGTTACATCATATCTTTTACTTATAGCCTCAAAAATATTTAATCTTAGCTCTAAACTCTCTGGCAGTGCTGAAACCCTTCTATATAATCTCTCATACTCTAATATAGAATTCATTCCATTTAACAACGCTAAATTAAGATTTTCTAAAACAGTTAAGATTAATCTTGTATCCTTTAGTAATGGCAGAGTCATGTAAGTCAGATGATCGGCTGCCTTAAAATTATTAAACGCCTTTCTAGCTAGTTCTTGATAAATTTCCATATAACTAAGAAGTACTTGAAATTAATAAATTTTATCGTGATTTAATCTTTATAATAGCCTCAGCAATATCACCATTACTCTCTTCTAAAGCCTCTCTAGCCTTTTTATCACTGCAATTTGCTTGCTCCATTACAATCTTGACATCCTCTTCTTTATACTTTTCTATCTCTCTTTCCTCAATCTCTCCAGAAATCTGAAAAGTCTCCTGACCCATCATCTCAACTCTAGAAACATTAGGATTTTTTATTATTAGTTCTTTATCCTCTAATTTTATTATCACTTCTTTGGCGTCTATCTCTTCCTGTTTAACACCCATTTTCTTCATTGCAGCTTCTATAGCCCGTTTATTCATTCCTGGAAACATAAATATTATTTAAATTAAGAAAGTTTATAATATTTTTGATTTAAAATAATCTTTCTAATTTCTTTAACTTTTGTGATTATGAAATCTATATCTTAATTTGATCCCAATGTCATACGCTTCTTCGATATAATGTTTATCAGGCACTTTCACATTTTTATTTATTATCAGTTCTCCAAGATCCCTTGCTTTGAAATAATTATCTGCTGAGTCAATCTTTAGGAAAGTATCAGTAGGAATACTCCACATCTCTTTTAGTTTTCCATCCTTTATTATTGGACCATAACTTACATTCTGACAAAGTCCGTTGGAGCCAAAAAATCCACCATTGCAAAAAGTATAACCTTCTTCTTTATTTTTTTCAAGATAAACTATGTTCCTCTCACAGTTATTTAAAAAAATATATATATTAGAAGGCAAATCATGATCTTTTTGCCATACCCCCACTGTGAATCCTTTATGTTTTGGGTCATAGAATATTTCAACATTACTTTCTTCTAAATGATGCCTTCCTATAATAAACGCATTAAGCCATGAACCCCCATCGAGTATAAACTTGTTACCATAAGGAACATCCATGGTATATCTTTGCCCTTCTATAAAAGGCTGTGATAATGCATATCTTATCATTTTAGTCATAATTTCATCCGGAACTCTGACAAAATTTTTCATCTCATAAGTTGCTGATACCCCTTGAAACGACGATAAATTCACAGTTTGTTTTAAGGGATTAAAACCCAATGTGGGTCTCAGAACACCCATTGCATACATTCCTATAGATTTTTCTTTATCTCTGTGAATACTCGGTCTTCCAAGAGGTATAAGATCAAAGTGACTACCCATCACTTGGATGTAAGTTCCTTCTTCATCCTTCTTAAAGAACCGTTTGTTCCATTTTTTATTAACTAGAGTATCAATAGAAAAATCATTATCTTTATATTCCTTGAATGGATTCTCATTCTCATTAACTTTTGGAAATGTTGTTATTTTCATTTTAACCACTAAATAATTAGCTCAAAAATAACTATTTAAATATTTGTTATAATATAGTCTTATTACAAAAACAATAATATTAAATAGTATATTATTTATCCAATTATTATGGAAACCAAATTATTAGAAGAGCTAGGATTAACAAAAAATGAAGTAAAAGTTTACTTAGTTCTATTAGAATTGGGTAATACATCAGCTGGTCCTTTAATTAAAAAAATAGGTATGCATAGAGCAGCGGTATATGATATTCTAAATATATTAATTGATAAAGGATTAGTACATTATGTTATACAAGCTAACAGAAAATATTTCGAAGCTCAAAGTCCATTGAGATTATTTGAACTTATTAATTCAAAAAAACAAAAATTAAATGAACAAGAAACTCAATTAAAACAATTAATACCCCAATTACAATCCCAAAGAAAACTCTCAAAAGAAGAACAAGAAGGGACAATCTACAAAGGAAAAAAAGGCTTAAAATCAATCTTTGAAGATATTCTAAAAGAAAAAAAAGAATGGTTTGTTTTTGGTGCAACAGGCCAATTTAAAGAAATTTTCCATGCATATTTTATTCATTTTCATAATAAAAGAACAAAACTTAAAATTCCATTAAAAATAATATTTAATGAAGAAATTAAAAAACAAAAAAGAGAAAAGGAATTAAAATTATGTAAAATAAAATATCTCCCAAATTCTTATATTAGTCCATCAACTACATACATCTATAATGATAAAATTGTTATAATTAATTGGTCAACTGAACCTCTAGCTTTTTTAATGAAAAGTAAACAAATAGCAAATTCTTATAGAAATTTTTTTAAAATATTATGGCAAAAAGCAAACTCTTAAGTCAAATTTATCCATAAATAAAATAATATTACAACTACAACAAAAGCAACAAAGAACACAGTAGGAATCTGTAATTTACTCTTGGTATCATCATACTTTACCAATCCACCCATGCCACTTGGCATCCTTATTCTTTCATCAGCCATGTTTACCTCTCCATTAAAACCATATCTTCAAAATGTATTGAAGTTTCCAAATTGTTATCTGGAAAATAATGAATATAATGCTCAATTGATGAGTTTAGCATTTCATCAGAACTTGTTAAAGAATCATATATCCTTCTAAAAAAATCTTTTGTCCTTATTAAATAATTCTCTATCATTTTCTTAAAAGCTTGGTAGGCAGCGATAAGCCACATTTTGTCAGTCTTTACTTGAAGTAAACAGACTGTCCTGACATTCAACTATGCGTTTTTATAAACTTGCACAAGCCAGGGCTCACCGTTTCATCGTTTTCCTTTGATATATTCAGTTAGTTCTCGTCTCCCTCGCGGAAGATTTCGTGAACATCATCACACCAAAGGACCGTGCCGTTTCTGAGTGGTTTCCTTCCATTTCTGGAACTCTTTTGCAAGAGTGGCCTTTTTGTTGTGTATGGACTTTCCTCAGTTTTTCAACCGATAGTCAGGTGCACTACCTACCAATAATTTCTCTAATTTTAGGATTTATAAATCTTTTCAAATAATATCACTAACACTCATATTGTTTTCAATCCTATAAATAACATCCCCAAATAAAGGAGCAACACTTACTTCATGATACCATTCTGGTTTATTCTCATGGATTACAGTATCAGTTCCAATAACACCTTTAATAATCCCTTTATTATAAAGTTCAGTTAATCTCTCGATAGCAGGACCAGAAAAAATTGGATGTGTGCATCCCACATAAATATCCTTTGCATTATTTTTCTTTAATTCATATAATATCTCTTTTATAGTTCCCCCAGTATCTATCATATCATCAACTACAAAAATATTATTTCCATTAACATCCCCAAGAAGTAAAATTTTATCAACAGCATTAGGTTTATCTTCATCTCTAAACTTTGCACAAATAATTAATCCAGACTTTAATATTTTAGCATAATACTTAGCTTTTTTAGCACTACCAACATCAGGGCTAGCAACACTAAATCCACAAATTTTTTCGCCATTTTCTTCAATTTCGTAATTTATAAAATCAAATAATTCCCTTCTTAAATAATCAATTATAGCTCCAGAAGCATGTAAATTATCAAATTTAACATCAGTAAAATAACCAGCAATTGCTTCATCATGAATATCTATACATAAAATAGCATTTGCCCCAGCATTTTTCAAAATATCAGCTGTCATTCTTGCTGCAATACTCTCTCTTTTAGTACTCTTATGCTGTCTTGCTTTATAATAATTAGGCATAACAACAGAAACACTTCCATTAATTCCAACACTCCTTCTTGCAGCATCTATTAGATTTAAAAGCTCATCAAAATTTTCTTGGGGTTTTCTATCAGAATTAGGGTCATCTATATTTTGTACAATATAAATACTTTTTCCCCTCACACTCTCTTCTATAGTAGGATTAATTTCTTTGTTCGCAAACTCCTTTATCCTAATATTACCCAAAACACTCTCATAACCATATTTCCCTTTTAAATGCTCACAAATTCTTTCTGCAAATATCCTTCCACTTCTACAAGATAATATTACAATTTTTCTATTAGTATTTACCATTAAAGGATACAAAATAAATAGAAATATTTAAACTTATTTCAATTAGAATATATATTATCCAAACAAATTAATAATTACTATTACCCTTTTTCTCCCTTTTTTGCTCTCTATAAATTTTTTCTCTTTTTTTCATTGCTAATGCAACAACTCTAATATTTGAAAAAGGTTCTAAAATTGGTTTTATTCTTTCTTTATAATCAACCTGAACTTTATCTGCTTCAATATAATATGGATGTGAATATCTCTCATTCATTTCTTTTAGTTCATCTAATGCCTCTAAAACCTTTTCAGAAATCTCATTCACCATTATTTATTAAACAAATTTTTAATCTTCTCAAAAATCCACTGTGTAAAGCTTTTATATTCAATCTTTTTTGGTTCAGTTGTCTCAACAAATTCAACAGTTTTATTCTCTTCTTTAGTTTTATTCTCTGCAATCATTTTTTTAGCAATATTTTCATGAACACATTTTTTTGGTCTTCCACTACAAGTATCTTTAGTATTATCATTATTATCATTACAATCGTTATCATTTACACACTCATCAAAGCAATCTAAATTATCCCAATTTCCATAATCACAATCCTTGCAATCAGCAAATTTCAGATTAAGCTTAGCATCTTTTGTTCTAACCCATGCTAAATCTATATTCACACCATTCATTGCTTTGGTATCAGAAATTATCTCTTTTTTATTATTCACACAAACCACAACTTTATCATCAACTGTATCCAATTTTATTAAACTGACATTCCTAGCATTATAATAATAGCTCTCTCCCTCTTTTAGAGTAACATCAACACTCTTAGCTATCACTACAGGCATTAAAATTAACATTATTAAACTCATTACAAAATATCTCATTTTCATCATTTATATCTATAATAAAAAGATTAATATGCTTTTTGGTTAATTTTATATATTTCTTATAAAGTATATATCATAAATGGCAAAAGTCTCAATTGTAAGATGCAAAGAATATGAATTAAAGCAAGTTGAATCAGCTATTAGAAAATCCTTAAAATTAATAAACTTTGAAATCCCAAAAAATAAAAAAATTTTATTAAAGCCGAATGTTCTAGGCCATTTTGGAGGCTCTAAAAGCCAGGCAATTACAACCCATCCAATAATAATAAAAGCCCTCGCCAATATTTTTCATAGAAATAAATTATTCTTAGGAGATTCATCAGGTCAGCCAGACACAGATAAAGCACTACAAGAAACTCATTTAAAAGAAACAGCAGAAAGCTCAGGAATTAAAGTAATAAATTTTGATAGAGCTCCAAAAGTCTTGGTTAATTTTCATGGCGAGCATTTAAGGCATCAATATATCGCAAAAATAGTTAAAGAAGCTGATTTAATTATTAACATACCAAAGCTAAAAACCCATTCTCTAACTTTATACACAGGGGCAATAAAAAATTTATTCGGCATTATCCCTGGTAGCAGAAAATCTCAGCTGCATTACATAACAAAAACAGAGCAGAAATTCAGTGAAATGTTGATAGACATTTTAAAAACTATTAATCCTAAATTAACAATAATGGATGCTATTGTTGGTATGGATGGCAACGGACCTTCAATGGGCTCTCCTCATCATTCTGGAATAATTCTAGCAAGCGAAAATCCATCTGCATTAGATGTTACAGCTTTAAAACTAATCAGCTTTAATCCAAATGATATTACAGCAATTAAATTAGCAAAAAAAGAAAAATTATTTGGTAAAATAGAAATTTTAGGGGATAAAAAAACAAAATTTAAATACAAAAAGCCATCATCTAAATTAATATTAAAATTTATTCCTTCATTTATCAAGAATAAATTATTTGAGAAAAAATTCCAAGTTGATACTAAAAAATGCAAAAGATGTGGAGTTTGTTCAAAAGTTTGTCCAGTAAAGGCAATTACTTATAATCCATATCCTATTTGGAACTTTAAGAAATGTATAAGATGCCACTGCTGTTTTGAATCCTGCCCTTATAATGCTATTGAAATAAAGGATAATATAATTTATACTTTATATATTTATATAGGAAATAAAATAAGAAAAAAGTAATTAATATCCAGTATAGCCGCAGTTTCTGCACCAGCCAGGATTATTTGGATCTTCTTCCCAATCATCACCTAATTCCCAGCAATTTCCAGGGGATCTTTGAACATAACAACCATAACTTCCAGCATCATATTCTTCCTCACTAACAACACTGCCGCTTAAATTCAACCCTGACGGATTTACCATTACAACAATACCAACAACTGCAACTACTGCAACAACTGCAAGCATCATAGAATCCTTTTCCATTATATCACCTCTCTAAATTATAATAATTGAGTATATATAAACCTTTTGTAGAAGCGGCTCTGTCAATAAATCCATCAGTTTTATAAAGTATATATCTCTTTTATTATGGATGGCTAAAGAGTGGATACTTAATAATGTAATGAATCGCTTTCAATTGAATTTTAAGAAAAATGTTGGAGCTACTTCTAAAAGTATAAGAGAATGTAAACCTAAATCATTAGAAGAATGGAAGAATTATTATTATAGTAAAGTTAGGTCAAAGGAACATATAGATAGATTAGGGAATGTTTTATTTGATAAAATTAAATCGGTAATTAAAGAGGAAGTAGAAATCATAACTAAAGAAGATTGTATTAACTATATGCATGAACTAGTAACTGATAGAACATTTGAAGGTTATATAACTGAAATCTCAATAATTAAAAATTTTTTAGAAGAAGAACTCAAAGTTAAAATACAAGAATCCCCAGATGAATGGGATAGATTATTTGCTGTTGATTTTTTTATTAAAATTAAAGATAAGTATTTAGGTCTTCAAATAAAGCCAGAAGATATAGGATTTACTTCTCAAATCTTTGCTAAGGAAAGAGGATTATTAGCTCCACAACATAAAAAATTTACTGATAAATACAAAGGAAAGGTCTTCATAATATATTCCATTAAAAAAGGGGATAAGAAAGTTGTTCAAAACACCGAAGTTATTGATGAAATAAAACAAGAAATCAAAAGATTAAGTAATTAGATTAGTTTCTTCATATCTTGTTTCGAAGATATTATTTTCAACTTGATGTATATTTGTTATATGATAAAATTTCATTTCTTTCTCTTGTCTTGTTTTAACATCAAACTTGTAATGAGAAGATTTATACTTAATCTCTTTATTATGATTTTTTATAAATTCTAAATGTGCATTTAATCTTTCAAGATTCCTTTCTTTTGAAAAGGGTGTTATTTCATTTATTCTCTTTTTTATAATATTATCAAAGTTATTATCAATTTCAATACCAATACTATTTCTTCCAGAAATCATAGCTCCTAAAGTTGTTGTTCCTGTTCCTAAAAATGGGTCTAAGATAATATCTCTATAAATAGAAAACATGTTGATTAATCTATAAACCAATTCTAAAGGATATGCCCCGCTTCTTTCTCTTAACTTTTCATGATTTAATTTTTGTAATGCCCCTTTTATATCTCTCCATTTATCTGAAAACCAAATATTTCTCTCTTCCCAGAAAAAAGCACTTTGTAATCTTCTAATCTTTTCTTCTTTGGCTTCAAAATTTCTTTTATCATTTTTTCTTAAAATAAGAATATGTTCATGCTCTAAAGTTACATAAGCCCCAACAGGCAACATCCCAGAACCCATAAATTTATTTGGCGAATTTGTCTCTTTAACCCATAAAATAGAAGGTAAGGCATGAAAACCTAAATTTAGACAATAATTTAAAATTCTTGCATGGTTAGGGTAAATCTGAAATGTTTCATTTAAAGTTCTAGTTGCATCTCCAATATTTATACAGGCGATTCCACCAACTTTCAAGACCCTATAAACTTCACTCCATACCTTATCAAGTTCTTTATGCATTAATTCAAAAACTATATCTTCATTTTTATTTTTTAATGCTTCTTTTATATCTGGATTTTGTTGGGAAAATATACCATCCCACATTTCTATCATAGGATAAGGTGGTGATGTAATCATTAAATCCACACTATTAGGACTAATGCTACCCATATCTCTTGAGTCTTGATATAAAATTTTATGAGTAGTATTCATTATGTATCACCCTCTTTATTATTAATTGAGCTAACTTTTAAACTTTGTTGTAATAGAGTCAGCCATTTATTCCATTTAAGTTTTAGTCTTTTGCTTCTTGGTAATAATTTTTTCTGCTTTTTCAACAGTTGTTCCTCTAGTCTTTTAACTTCCTTTTCATAATATCTAGCCAATTCTATATTTCCTTCATTCAAAGCCCCTTTTAATTTTATACTTTTGTGAATATCAATTTCTTTTTGTATGCTTTCACTGCCCTTTTTGAATCTTTTCTTACTCATTTTAATACACTTTGTACCTCTTTCAATAAATTTTTAGCTATAAATAGTAATTTTAAAATATCTTCTCTTGTTATTATTTTACTTTCAGTTATTTTTACATTATTTTTTTCTTTGCTATAAATCATATAAAACTCTTCAATTTTATCTTGTGAAAATTTACAAGCTCTTAAATAAGAAAATAATGATGCTATTGAGTAAAGTTTATTATTCAGCATAAGCTTTATCATCAGCAAACCCCTAACTCTTAGTATTAAAGAATAAATAAGACTTCCTATCTCAAAATCCAAACCTATGCCCTTCTCATTCAGCTTCAAGATATTTGCAGAATTTTCTATAAACCATTTGGTATTCTTTTTTGTAAATTTATATTCTTTATATTTTTCCAATAAACCTGGATTAATTATGGTTTTTGCTTCTTTTATTATAGGAAGCATCAATACAGCATTATTACTTAATATATTTTCAAGTTCTGTTATGGTTGTAGAAACAATTGAGTAATCATCAATTTTATCTATAATTTTCAGTTTTGTATTTGTAATTACTAAAATGTCTACATCTGAATGGATAGTTTGCTCCTCTCTGGCATAAGAGCCATATAAATAAACACCCAATATATTTTCTAAGTATGGCTTTAGAATCTCTAATATTTTAGATTTTATATTTTCAAAAGTCTTGGGCTCTAATATAAACCTTATTCTTTTGCCTATATATTCCTTCGGAAGCACCACATGG
>Ga0209541_10007447_pt1 | contig 18414 bp, 20 predicted proteins | sample RifCSPlowO2_01_FD_184027 | JGI IMG/M metagenome (GOLD analysis project Ga0209541, IMG submission 184027) | Groundwater microbial communities from Rifle, Colorado - Rifle CSP2_plank lowO2_0.1 (SPAdes) (version 2) | ecosystem: Environmental > Aquatic > Deep subsurface > Groundwater | place... | reverse complement strand
GAGATGCGTTCAGACCCATTAATGAGTTGCCGATTGCTAAGGTTTATGATACTGGCAAAATTGAGATTTTGAATGAGAAATATAAGAAGAAAACGAACGGAAAAGTAATCGTTGATGATAAGTTTGGAGAAGGAGGCAGGCGAACATTTGGGATTATTGATGCTATTGGTGAGATCGCATATAGACAGGAAGATATTGATCAATCAAAACTTGAAAGAAACCTCGCAGAGAAAACTCTAGGTGACTTTAAGTGGGAAATAGAGATGAATGATTTCTATCTAAAATACTGGAAGAAGGTTGTAAGTTTTGTTGAAAATGACTATGCAACAGATGAAAAGCTTGAGGAAGCAGTAAAAGGAACATTATTACCCCCGTTAAAAGAAGTAGTAGATACATGGCGTGGGAAAGACCCGGAAGTTGCCCCGAGAGTCCTTTTTTATTTGCTTCTCTTTACAGAGAGAGCAATTGCCCAGTATGGGAGAGCGTCAGGTCTGTTGAGTGGGGTAACTGATCCCCAGGCTGCAATAGGGCTTATTGGGCGCTCATTTATGGAAACAAGAATCCCATCGCAGAGAACCCGAAGACGCTTTGCAGCAAATTCCCGTCAGATGGCACTCATTATACATATTCTCAATAATGGTCAGGAATCGCATAGTGTCTTGCGTGATGAAATGTATGCTCCTGCACAGGGGGGCGCAGAGGAATTGAGCACAGAGGCAGGAGGAACTCCAATCGGTGTCAGATTTAGCCAACAAAGAATTAGAGAGCTCGTGCGTTCAGGACATACGATCAGACTTATAATGGATAGATGGAACATGAGGAGCATGAAAAAAGCATTAAATATTGGTGAAGCACAAGTAACTGCTGGTGGGGCCGTGACGGGAGCGACTGAGGTTGGAGCGTCGGCATTTGGGGTACTTGGGCAGGCTTGGGATGATGCTCAAAAGTTGAAGTGGTAAAGCAGTCCGTGTAAACTGATTATATATGTTCATAAAATATGTAAAAATCTTCATAATCCTGATAGTTCTATCAGTTCTTGTCTTACCGTCAATTTCCTCAGTGCATGCAGATGAAAAACCAATATACGGCATTAATTGTGGTATTCCTAGCAAACCAGGCGCTGAAAAATGTTGTGTGGAGAACTTTGATGATATTAAAGGTGGAGAGCCGAAAGAAGGTGGGGAAAATCCTGTGGGCAAAGTTACCCGTTGGTTCACAGAACGGGCTCCGTTTGTGGGGAAATTATTCAAAAAGAAACATCGTATCGAGGATGAACTTGCATCTGTTAAGGAAACCTATGGGGCCAGTGTTAATACGCTTTGTGGGCAGACAAGCTCAGCCGTTGCCATAAAAGAAGAGGATGCTAATGGGAATATTACGTCTTGTACCTGCGTAGACAAAGATTCACCGGAAGGTCAAAAATATGGCCTTATGCCAGGAGGTAGGCTGCCAATGCCAGGACATAGGCTGCCAGGGAGTGGTCTTTGTAATAGTGGATACTATGACGGTAGGGACCCTGCGCAAGTCAAAGAAAAAGCCAAATGCCAAAAATGTATTGATAAGCAGGGTTATTGGAGCGCATTGGGATGCATCTCATTTGATTTTGGAACTTTGCTATCCACCCTGATTATTGACATTGGGCTGCTTATTGGTTCTGTGGTTGTTATCGCCTGTATCACTTTCAACGCTTTTGTTATTCAAGTTTCCCGTGGAGACGCTCAAAAACTGCAAAAAGCGCGAGAAACCATTGTGTCCTGTATTCTTGGACTTATTCTGATTATATTTTCAGTATTTATCTTGAAGATTATTGGATACGCAGTCGGAGATATCTTTGATTTTAAGATAGACTCAATATTATAGTTAAGGTTTGTTGCGTTTCAGCAATTCCTTGAGGTAATCTTCAGAGGTTTTCATTTCTGGAAATAGTTTATCAAGCGCACCCTGTAAAGCAGGAGATCGAGCTTTCAAGTCCGAAATAAGATTCGCCTTGCTCATGGGCTGGCCACTAACACTCTTTTTCCCGGCAAGTGAAAGCACTCCTGCAGCTGCCCCAAGTCCAAAACCAAGCATGGGCTTTGCTCCGTTAAAGAATGTGCCAAGGCTGAAATTCGGGAAAGGCGACTCTTTCGGATTGATCATTTTTTTTGCTTTCACAGTGAGCTCAGGCATCATAAAAAGGAGTGCCATGCCAAGAATAATACCAAATGACTCTGCTTCAATCCCTCGAAGGAAGGGTAGCTGAATGAGCATGCAATCCTGAGTTTGTGGATTCAGTAAGCCGCAATCAAGCCCCTCGGTAACAGCAAAGATAAGAACGGATCCAGCAAGAAAAATGCCAATAAGTATAGGAAAGACCATAACCTCTGCCAAAAGACTTCGAAACCAGTCTTTAAATGCAGAGCTCCCCGGGATAGCCTCAGTGAGTATTAAAACCGGAGCGAATACAATAAGAAGAAGTATGCGAATATAAGTGGTAAGTAAAGCCATGAAAAGCTTAATTGCTTGATAAATGGCTGCGAGAAAGATGAAAACACCAATAATTACATTCAAAACCACTGTTACCACGAGCCATCCTAAAAGTAGCCAAAGGGTAAATCCAGAAACCGCTTTAATTATAAGTGGCAAAAGATCGGTCCACGTTACTGTTGCCCCAAGCGAAACACCTATTGACGGAGCAAGTGTACTCAACATCTTCGTAATGGGATCAAGGATGTATACTAAAGCAATCAATCCTCCAAAGATCCTCAAAATGAGCTCAATAGGGGCTCCAGCAATGCTTAATAACGCCTCTGGCAGTTTCCAGAGCACGTTTTGTAAACCAGCCCACGTGCCAAAGCGCTGTGTGCATGAAGCAGCTCCTGTACAGAAATTTTTCACGTCCAAATCCCCTGTGTAGAGTCCTAATAAATCATCAGGCCCTGCGTCAAAGTATTTTGCATACAGTGCCCCTTGATCTATCTTCATATTCCCAAACTGGATGCTGCCTGCAAATGACATAAGAGCACCAATAACAATGTACATCAAGTCAATCAAAAATCCTGCAATAGCAAATGAGAACGTAATAAGTATCATGGTGATCAGAAGCTTCGGAATGGCATTTTCAATTGAAATAGATGTCTGAGCATTAACTTTATACCGAAACATTACGAAAAATCCTGACAATAGAGTGAGTACCACAAGAATCATGAGTGCCACAGATCGCATAACTTTCCAAATGGGCAGGAGTGGATCAATGCTTGCAAACCCCACTCCCCTATTAAGGCTGGAACTTGCAGCAAGAGCTTTTGGCACAATGCCTGCATCATTCATTTTTTGTGCAACATATCGAGTACCGGAAGCAGGTGGATTCATAAGCGGCAGCAATGCAAGCCCTGCTGCAGATCCCAGGTAACTATCCTTAAACTTTTCCCTGTCAAATCCATATGAATTTTCGCAAAAGTAGCCGCTTACCCTGCATGTCATGCTCCGGCTAATAAGTGCATACGTGGTTTTGTTTTTTTTATCATATGCTTCAATAGCCCTAATCTGTACCTCCTGTTTCTTCTCCAGTCTTATAAGCCCCTCTGCCATCGAAGGAATTTTCCGCGTTTCCCCTTGGATGGAGCGCATAAAAAATCCAACTACGCCAAGAATTGATATGAGTACAACTCCGGCCTTGATCATGCTTTTTGTCGTCTGAATAGACTTTGAGACAAGTGAAGCTGGTTGCATATGACTTCCATTGTATGAGAAAAAAGAGGTCGCGTCAATGATGGAGAGCGTTTATTCGTAGGTGATTTTAAGGCTGCTGATCTGGTCACTGGTGAGTCCAAGATTTTCTGCCCACTGTATAAAACTCTCACGGGCAGCCACAACACTACCGCTCTTGCTCTTAACTACGAACTCGAAATATGCCTTCCCACCCGATTCTTTGAACATACTTGTGACAGCAAAATCGTTATTTTGAAAAGGAACGTAGACTTTAAGAAAGAAATCCGGTCGTGTTGTACGGTAATCGGTAACAATTTCTTTAAATGCTTCCCTGTTAATAGGAACATCACCGTCGGTAGGAGGTGTAAGACCTTCATTCGTGCCTGTGGTCTGAGATAATGTTGGTATCACGTTTTGATCAAAAGAGTTTCCTCCTTGGGTGCCTTGCTGATTGAGAAGCATGAGAATAACCAACAATGAGACAAGTACTACCCCGACAACCCCTACAATAATGAGTATTTTTTTGTTGTACATAGTATTAATATCTACGAAGCCATCCAGCAATGTTTTTATGCGATAGCTCCCATGGAATCTCTGATAACTGACCAGGCCCCGCGAGGTTTGCATCAATCGCTACAAATCCATCACCTGTTGACTGTGTTACAAAGGCACTATGTCCGGTTGTTCCCCAGTCAAATATAATAAGATCTCCGGGTTGTGGCCTTTCACAACCGGCCAGGTCAGATCGGCACGTATTGTCAACCCATTTTCTACCACCAAAATTTTTCCCAAGCATAGTTTGCTTTGGACTATCAACTCCGGGGAGCTGGGCCTCTGTGGTGGCGTAAACAAGCGCTCTAACAAAGGCAACACACTGCAAATCCACCTGTTTACAAGAAGGCGAATTTGCACAGTTTTTGACATCTGCAACAAGTCGTTTAATAACATCGTTCCACTGAAGATGGGGAGGTGAAACTTTCGTCAAACAGTCAAGATTGTTAGCGTTCACAGTGCCCCCGCAATTTTCCTGGACGAAATTGTAAAACTCAAGAGCTCTTGCTACAGAACTATTATTGTCAACTGGGATTGTCTGCCCAGTATTGGTGTTTGGAATTTCAACATCAGGGCCTGGACGATCCCCTGCTCCATCAGAATCATCCGGCTCATCATCTGCAAAAATAACTCGGGCAAAACGGCCTATAAGATCTTCAATCCCGATATTTGCACTGTTTAGATTTGCCTGAAGCCCCTGCTGTGCACAAGAAGTATCTTTTGACTGCTCTTCTCTTGCTAAAACAGCCCCATTCCTTTTAATGACAAGTGCAACCTTTCCACAGGAAAAATCATCTTGACGTATGATCTGGGTTGATTCCCGGGATGTAATGGTGATCTGTCCAGAACGAAGTGTAGCAAGATAATTTGATCCAACTATGATAGGGTCACACGGTAAACGAGTATTATCAGCGGGGGTGCCATCGTTTTTGGAATGAACATCGCATAGGTAAATATCATACACGAGCTGGACAGGATTTTTAAAATAGTTACCGACATAAGTAAGAACATTCCATTTTGCTGTTGTGGAGGTAGTATTATCTGTTGTGTTGGCGATCTGAACATTTACTGTATCCTCGGCTGCCTCCGTTGGTGCGCTGATCTGCTTCACATACTCGTTACCTGCAATGCCAAGGCTGAAAATGAAGAGAAGCAAGAATGGAAGTGTCTTCTTGAGAATTGTTCTATCATCCATACCTAGGAATTATTATACAGTAGACGAGTAATGCTAGTTCAACTAGTTATAACTAGTTGAACTAGCTGCCCAATACTCATTTGCTTTAAACAGCGTCTTAAAAGTCCCGGCATCAGTCCAAAACCCGTCAAGCTCTGCCCACTCAAGCTCTCCGAGCTCAATATATTTGTTGTTCAAATCAGTTACTTCAAGTTCTCCTCTCACGGAGGGCTGGAGTGTGCGAATGAAATCAAAGCAGCGGTTGTCGAAAATATATAAGCCAACCACTGCAAAATCTGATGCTGGTTTCTGGGGCTTTTCATCGATGCGGATAATTTTGTTATTTTCAAACACGGGGACGCCAAATCGTTGAGGATCTGGCACTTTTTTGAGGAAAACTTTTGCGCCTTTTTTGAATGTCTGAACAGCTTTTGAGATATCTGCATCTGTTGTGTTGTCTCCAAGAATTACTGTTATAGGGCCGCTGTCTGCAAAGTCTTCGGCATAAGCAAGTGCATCAGAAATTCCGCCGTTTGACGTGCTTTGGTAAGCATATTCCAAATGTGTGAGGCCGAATTGCTTACCATTTTCAAGCACGCGTAAAAAATGGCCCGCATGGGGCCCGGAAGTAACGACAAGCACCTCTGTAATGCCTGCTTTCACAAGAGTTTGAATAGGATAATAGATCATTGGTTTGTCATACACGGGCAGGAGATGTTTATTTGTCGCATGTGTGAGAGGATACAACCGGGTTGCCAGCCCGCCGGCGAGGATAATACCTTTCATGGGTTATTACACCAACAATGCTCGTAACACAATCATCGCAAGTGCTCCGATCAAAATATACTCAAATACTATTTTCAGATGCAAAGACTGATCCCGAGTGTGGTGGGTGATGCCCCACACAATGTAATACAACACAAAAACCGATGTAGCAATGAACTGTTTAGAAGGCTGCCCTCGAAAAAGTGACAGGAACAGCAAAAATATCATTGCAGAGGTGAAAAGGAGAAGGTATTCAAGCACATGTGCATGTAAGTCATCCTTGACCTTATGAGTTATAGATCGCTTGGTTAACATGTGTTATAAAATCAACCCACCATTTTTAATAAAGTACAGGCCAATGATAAGCGTTGCAATAAAAATAACATGGGCAATATTTTTACCCGTAAGCCTTATAATGCCAAATCGATGCGCCATGACCAGATCTACCAGCAGTACCACGAGTAACAAGCCAAACAGAGCCGTGGAAAGGCTAAACGCTAATGTATTAATTGAGATTTGCCAAGAATTTTTTATTGTAGCAGGGACAAAATCATTTTCACCTTTTGGTTGTACTGCCGAAGCTGCGGCTGTGCTTTCAACACCACTTGCCTGCGCTGGTTTAATAAGTCCAACATCAGCAAGTTGTTTTTCATCTTTAGGTTCAACCGGTTGCTCTTGTGCCAATCTCTTGCCGAACATTTGCACAACAAGAGTCGTTTCCTCTCCCTCTAATGCGCCATTCATCACAGCAAACCCGACGTCATCGTACTCGGCCTTGGTAATATTTGCCCAGTGGGTAGAAGAGTTTCTCCAACCATCCACAACACCTTCAGAAAACATAAAACCTTTTGCAAGATTTTCACCGGCAACTTCGTAGGAATAGCCAGATGCAAGGATAAAGTCCCACGGGGATCTGCCTGATCCAAAATGAGCCCAATAGTTGTTGGTAATCATATGTTGAGCTTTGTTTTCTGCGGCGTGCGCGAGCTGGTTACTATAGTGAAGTGGGGGTAAACCTTGGCTCTGTCGAGCCTCATTAGTAAGCTGAAAGAGTTTTTCAATGCGGATGTCCTGTGCAATACCCAAAATCTCAGTTTTTTCAAGCCATCCTGTTCCAAAAGAGAGCAAAGTCGCTGCTGCAATAAGCACAATCAGGAAATCAAGATGCAAAAGCTTTGCTCTAAAATTATTGCGATGAGAGGGAATGAAAAGATGATGAAGGGTGCTGGTTAACCATAACATATCCATCCATTGTACCGATCTTTTCAGGTAGAACTCAAGAGTTTGTTAAAGAAGAGTTTATATTTACGTAGAATAAGCCCCATGAGACTGATCCCAATAAGATCAATAAAAACATCTCGTGGAACACCTGACCTGCTGGGCACAAAGGTCTGATGGACTTCATCAAAAATGCCGTATGAAAGAGCCATGAACACAGCATAGGTAATACCTGTTTTGTAGGATACATGAGTCGTTTTCCTGAGCGCATGAAAGTATAAAAGCGTCAGAAGAGCATACTCTAAAACATGTAAAGACTTGAAAATGATAAAATCGGTTGTGAATTCATGTGTGACGGTTATGTTTTGACGCGACGACATGAAAAAAATGAAAATCATCAGAACAATGGATGGTATCCAGGCGTAGATATTATTCAAGGGTAATCTCTTCTTCATGTATGTTCATTATACTGATCTTTCTCTTTTTAATAATGAGGTACATGCAAAAAGCTCCGGCGCAAACCATCAAGATAAGTGCCAAGTAAACCCCAAGAGGTGTTGGAATGTCTTCTGGAGGTGGATAGGCTGTTGGTATGGCTGTCGTTGTTGTTATAGTAGGCTGTGGTGATGAAAAAGAGGGCTTGTGCTTACGTGAAAAAGACTGGGGAGAGATTGCAATACCGAGCACATCTGGCATGGAAGCAGCTTGGCTGATTGTGATGACTGGAGTTTGAGTAGCAGATGGTGACGGTGTATATATTTCTTGAGTTGGAACGACTGTGGGCTTGATGGTGGGATCTGCAATACAGGCGCTGTTTGCAAATCCTGGAGTTGTGATATCAGCGATGACCCATTCCGTACCACACAATGCAAGGCTTTGGGATGGTATGAGAATGACTTCATACGTCATTGTATCAATGGTTACACCTGATGGCGAGAGTAATGTTACAGAGTCACCGCTATTATTTAAAATTCCCGATGCTGTGGCAATGATATACATATTTGGCAATGCAACAAGCTGTGGGAGTTTAATAGTGTGATTGGCGTTATCAACGAGTTTATATGAACCAACAGAAACACTGTCCTCAGAAATATTGTGCAGTTCTATCCACTCAAACTGCCCACTCGGCGGGACGGGGTACACTTCAGATATTTGCACCTGCGCAAACGCAGATGGAACGAGCACCAAAAACAGAAGACTGATAAACAGAATACCCATACCAGCATCATACAACTCAAACATGAAAAATTCATGAAATAGTCCTATAGGAAAAGATGGAGCTGGATTAAGTGATATATTTCGAGGTTGCGATATAATTTCCGATGAGGCCCATAGCCATACCAAAGAACACCACAGCAAGATACGTCATACCAATATACTCCATAGTTGGCGGATAGACGTACAGGTTCAGCCATTGAAGGTCATAAAATGCAAGAGGTGGGATACCAGCTAAGTATGAAGAAAGTGCTGAACTGAGTGAAAAGTACAGTGCATAAAAGAGCGAAAACGCTATGGTGCCACTTACTAACCCAAAAAACAAACCTTCTGCCAAAAAGGGTTTTCGAATGTACCACTTTGTTGCACCAATAAGTCTAAGCACCTCAATCTCATCGCGTTTGACAGAAATCTTAAAAGCTGTTGTTGTAAGCAGAACCGTCATAGAAATGAAGGTCAAAAATACAAATAATCCCAAAGCAATGCGTCGCAAAATCGTTGTCAGTGTGATGAGTTTTTCAACAATCACCTGTTGGTAATTGACCTCATCGACAATCTTAACCCCTTCAAAATCTTTGGCAATTTGTGCAAGATACTCGGGTTTTTTAGCGTACACTTCCAAGGATGCGGGTAAAATTTTTTCAGACACCATTTCCAAAAGCAGAGGATTATCCTTGTTCAAGCCTTTATAGATCTTCAATGCCTCTTTTTGTGAGACATAACCTACAGAAGCAGCTTTGCCAGACTGTTCAACCTGTGATTTGAGTCTGAGAATATCAGTTTCCTTTGCGTCAACATCAAAGTACACAATAACTTGTGGCCGTGTTTCCACATAATTCAACATGCTATGAAAAAAGGATGTTAGGCTGAAGAAGAATAAAAAAAGCATCAACGTAAAAAACAGAATAGAAAAAGATCCCAGCGACTGATACGGCGTGCGTCTAATTGATGTAATAATCTCTTTCATAATTCGTACTTCCCGTCACGTTCATCTTTAATAATTGCTCCGTCTCTGAGAGTGATGACCCGCTTCTTGAAACTATTGACAATATCAACATTGTGCGTTGCAACCATAATGGTCTTCTGGCTGTCGATTTTTTTAAAAATCTTCATAATGTCCCAGGTTGTTTTAGGATCGAGATTACCCGTTGGTTCATCTGCTAAAATAATGTTTCGATCGCCGATTACTGCCCGGGCTATAGCAACGCGCTGAAGTTCCCCGGCCGACAGCTGTATTGGAAACATCAGACGCTTATCGGTTAATCCTACAAGATGCAGGACTTCGTTTACTTCCTCTTTTATTTTACCTACAGGCTCGCCAAGCACTTTCATAGCAATAGCAACATTCTCGAACACATTTTTATCATAAAGAATTTTAAAATCCTGAAAGACAACACCAATGGACTGACGAAGCCTCTGAGTATCCTTGAAATGCTTGCCAGCAATATCTTTTCCGTCAATTTGGACACTTCCTGAAGTAGGTGTAATCTGGCGTAGAATCATTTTCAGTATAGTAGTTTTGCCTGCACCAGAAGGCCCGACGAGAAAAACAAAATCGTTATCATCCACCTGAAAAGTGACCTTGTTCAAAGCAACAGTCCCAGTCGGATATTTTTTTGTGACATCTTCAAAGACAATCATCCAGCACGTTTTAACTTTATAGGACGCTACTTAAGAGCTTCGATATAGCCGACATCCATGAGCCAAGCAACTTTATCTGAGGCAAATGTCTCACCATACACTCTCACTTTTTTGCCAGCATAGACAGACAAATCAACGGTGCTTGCTGTGAGATACACTGTTTGCGAGTCTCCACCAGAGCGAATAAGCCTGAAACTTCCCACTCCGCTTTCCTTATGCCCGCCCACCTCAAGTACACCTTCGGCGGAGTCTTTGAACGTTTTTTTATCTGCAATCCCTGCAGATTGTGCAACATCTGCCTTGTTTGACATGGTATCTGTCCCACCAGAGAGCGACTGAATAGCCTTTGCCTTGCCTAGATAACTGATACCAAAACCTGTTAAAATCCCAACGATAATAACAGAAGCGAAGACGATTACAACGTTCTTCATGGGCATATCATGATCGGATGGTATGTGTGGTTTGTCTGTTGGGATGTCGTGAATGATAGGCTTGGCAGCCGTAATTTCCGGATTAGCACCATTTTCTTCCATAGGGAAAAGGATAGCATATAGAAGAGTAGAAGTATAGATGGATGGGGATAGAAGTATAGAGGGATAGAAGGGTATGAGTATAGAGTGATAGGATGGTGAAGGGGCGGAGATCGTGATAAAATCATTGCCATGAGAGAGCAGGATCTTGCAGTCATGAGAGAAATCTTCGTGAAAGCAAAAAAATTCTCTCCACATTCTGACGAAGAAAGACGACAGCTTGTACAAAGATACATGACGCAGTATTCTATTCGCATACGACCTTTTATGGCACTGGTACATAGCCATAGTGGTTCGGTATCCTTATCTAAAGATGAAAAAGGAAATAAGACTGGATATCTGATAGATGCTTACAATCCAATTGGCACAGAAGGGTTGACAATATTGCATTGGTTAGTCATAGGCCACGAACTAGGGCATATTGAACTAATAGAAAGGGCTATCAAAGAAGATGCATATGCAGATTGGGTTATCATAGAGCGCTGGTGCGACCAATTCTCTATTGTGCTGCTTGGATTACAGCATGCCCATGTGGATGAGCACCTAATAGGGCCAGAAGCCTATGAAGACGACGATGATATAATGATGCTATGAAAAAGATTCTCTACATGGCTCAATCTGCGAATGGATATATTGCTTTGCCTGATGATGAAACTCCCTGGACAGATAGTGAATGGGCAGAATATGAAAAAAAGGTTCAGGAAGTAGGCAATATCATTATTGGGAGGAGAACGTATGACAGATTGACACCTGAAGGTTTTATAAGTATTGGCTCTCCAGACGTTGTTGTTGTAACAACCAAAGATCTCACTCCCAAATTTCCCAAAACACACGCTGCTCATTCTATCGAGGATGCCTGTGCACATCTTTCATCAAAAGGATACAACGAATGTTTTATTGGAGGCGGTAGTCAACTGAATAAAAGTGCCCTAGAAGCAGACCTGATTGATGAAATTTTTCTTGATATTGAACCGAAAATCTTTGGGAAAGGCCTTCCTCTGTTTGCAGAATCTGACATAAATCTCGATTTAGAGCTTATTACTATTCGCCAAACTGGGCAGAACACAATGCAACTTCATTGGAGAGTTCTACACAAATAGTCCCAGCCTGCCAATCTCCAATACTAAACTTCTATCCTTCTATCCCTCTATCCCTCTATACTTCTACCTCCCTACGCTTCCATCTTCAAATACTCCTCAATGAACTCATCAAGCGCACCATCTAAAACTGAATCAGGGTTTGTCTCCTCATGCTCCGTACGCAAATCTTTAACTAATTTATAAGGATGCAGCACATACGAGCGTATCTGCAAACCCCACGAGGCCATCTTTGGGCCTTTGAAAGTCTCCATCTTTTTCTCCCGCTCTTCCTGCTCGCGCTGCCACAACTTTGCCCTTAATAATTCCATGGCAATTTCGCGGTTTTGTTCCTGCTTACGCTCTCTCTGACAGGTAACCATAGTACCTGTCGGTTTATGAATAAGCCGCACTGCTGTGCTCACCTTATTCACATTTTGTCCTCCAGCACCGCCCGACCTGAAAAACTGCCACTCTAGGTCATCCTGGTTAATCGCAACGTCCTTATCCTGAATGACCGGTACAACTTCAACAAGCGCAAAAGATGTCTGTCGCAGTCCAGCAGCATTAAATGGAGACTGTCTGACAAGGCGGTGCACTCCTGCCTCTGCCTTAAGATACCCGTATGCAAATAACCCCTTTACCTTGATAATCACAGTCTTCAGGCCAGCTTCTTCTCCCTCAATCATGTCTAAAATTTCTGTGTCATATTCCTTTCTCTCGCAATATCTCGAATACATCCGGTGCAACATAGCGGTCCAATCCATTGCCTCTGTCCCCCCCTGCCCGGCATGAATGCTCACAAGAGCATCTTTCTTATCAAACTCGCCAGATAAAAAAAGCCTGATTTCATATTCCCTCAATAGCTTTTCCATCGCATCATAATCACCCTCTTCAAACAGTAGCTGAAGCATTTCAAGATCATCAATATCTTTCCTTATCTGTGCGATTTCCTGAGAGACCGTTTTGGCATGCTCATGGTCTTTCCAGAAATTTTCATCATATGTTTGTGCTTCCAAACTTTGGGAATGCATCGTAAGTTCATCTATATGTACCTGAGCAAGTAATGTATTGAGACGTTTTTGAAGGTCCTCTTTAGGGTCATCCATATGGAGGTTATTATAACAGTTAGATCTAGAGACAGAAGCTTCGTGCCTAGGTCGTTACTCCCAATCACTTCCCACAATGATCACCACATCTGCATTCTCCTCATCATTAAGGTCTGCAGCGTCGGAGATGGTTACATAATCGGCTAAATCTTTTTGCAGGAGCGAAAGGGCGTCAGAAACACTTTTCTTTAACTGGATCTCTGTGGCAGTATAATCAAAATTTTCAGCGTTGCTTGTCACAATATCTGTATAACCTGCATCCTGTAAAACAGTTTTAACCTCACCAGCCTTACCCCTAGTCCCTGATCCATTTAAGACCTTTACTTTAAGGTCTTCCCGTTTGACCGAGGGAGTTGGCGAGGGCTTGCGTGTCGGTGCCGAAGTTGGTTTACTGACCACGACTTTATCTCCTTTCTTAGGAAGATTCAGCGAGAATTGAGCAAGATTAAACTTGGATAATCCAAAGATGATCCCAAGTGTAAGTATAAATGAGAGCACAAAAATAATAATAGTTTTCAGATTGAAAATCTCGCGCAGTGCAGACAATAAGCCACTTCCGGGCACACTCATTTTGGGCAATCTTCTGTTACTGCCAGACACTACAGGCTTCCCGGTAAGCGTGAACTCTCGCATGGTCTCTGTGAAAATAAATGCGCCAAAGCAAACGTCGTACATGAGAATTGAAAAATTTTCGCTGCTTGTTGGGATGAGCATTTTCAAGTAGTCTTTGTAGAATGTATCAATAATCTTCTCAAGAGGGTTGGTCCATGCTCCAACGTCCTTTGTAAATAGATCTTGGCGTACAGTGGCAGCTTGTGTTCCAGAAAGGATAAGTCGGCTAACTTTCAAACCCTCAGATTCAAGTGACCCCACAAGTGTCTTGAGTGAGGGTTTAATATCTGACCCAAGATCAACACATTCTGATTTCAATAGCCCCAAAGAATCATATACATATGCAAATGAATGCTGTTCGTTGTAGGAGGCAAAGAGTATAATCTCCTTTTTATCAGCCCGTAGCGTCTTGTCAAAGAGACTATAATATGCACTTTCTTCCGGAATAATGCGTGCGATTTTAAGCTGCAGTAACTGCAATGCTTCCTGTAGTGGCTTCAAAACCTCTGTGTCAATACTGTAAAAAAATACAGTAGCCTCAGTTCCTTTCCTTTTTACAAAATAATCATGGTGGGTCGACTCAAGGGGCACTTTCAACTCCAAACGTACCTTATCTTTGACAAACGGCACAATTGCGGAATCTGAGATATCCGATGGTACTATATATCGGCCAAACACAAAAAGTTCCTGAGGCAATATCAGACATATATCCTTGTCAGAGATAGGTTGTGGTTCTGCTGAAGTTAATGCCTCCTTAATAGCACTGGCAATGAGATCAACGCTCTGAAAAGCCCCGTTTTCAATAAATGCTGAACTATGAGTTTTAGCAAAATGAGCAAGGCTATATTGACCAAGTAGCGTTTTGGTGAAACCAAGTGCTTTAATTGAATGCTGGCCAAGATATAAGTACACCATATATGTATCTTAATAGGTCCAATACAAAAAAACAATACTTTCGCAGCTATCTGTATCAACCTATTTTAAATAATCCGCCGACAAAATATGCGACAAGTGAAGATAGCGAACCAATCAGAAGTGTTTCTCCAACAGATCGGACGAGGTGTTGCTGAGTAACTTTCCAGCGAAAAACGCCTAAAACCAGAAGTGCTGAAAAGGCAAGAAGCATTGAATACATAAATCTTGTGACACCATCTCCGTTAATAAACATATATGGGAAAAGCGGAATACTCCCAAAGAGAATGAATGAAATAAACGTGGCAAGGGAGGTTATGGCTGGCTTGTCTTGATGTGGATCCGGCATATTGAGCTCATTGTGCATCATGAAATCTACCCAGTATTGCTCATTTTTCTTATAAAGATGAGCAACGCGCTCAGCATCTTCATGAGAAAACCCCTTTTTCTTGAGAAGAGATACGGTCTCAGCATATTCAAAGTCAGGTTTGTTCCGGATTTCGAGAAGTTCTCTCTGCCGCTCTTTTTTATATGCGTCTTGGTCTGCTGTGACTGATAAATAATTCCCGAGCCCCATAGATGTAGCGTCCCCGAGGAGGTTTGCAAATCCAAAGAGCAAAACCGATAAAAATGACAGCGTGGGCCAAGAAGTTGCGACCTGAGCTCCGGAAAATCCTGCAACAACAGCAAATGTTGTAACAATTCCATCACTACCGCCATATACAATTTCTCGCAAATACTGGGCAAACGGCGAGCGATAATGTTCCTGCCTTGAGTGTTTTTTCAGTTCTAAAGAAGTTATACGGTGCATAGTTTATGCTTGCCTTTCCCATGCTTGCTTTGTGTATTCACGGACACAGCGATGGGTATTAAAATACGCTCCTAAAGCAATTGCACGCTTCATGCGATGAATCCACTTCACACGGTCCTGGTAGAACATAGGAATAATAACGTTGCCGAGCTCTGAGTAAAGGGCCTGAGAGTCTAGGTCGTTATCAAACTTGGCATCTAAACCAGATATCTCTTCTCCAATCTTAAAACCTGCCTCTGGTTCCATGCGGTAGCCTTCGAGCCACCAGCCATCAGGCACTGAGAAATTCAGTACACCATTTATGGCAGCTTTCATACCGGAAGTTCCCGAAGCCTCCAGGGGTTGCATAGGCGCGTTGAGCCAGATATCTGCACCAGCAACGAGAAACCGAGCAACACGTGGCGAGTAATTTTCAAGGTACACAATGCGAATTTTTCCTTTGAGCTGGTTTGCAAGCTGCACAACCTGTCTGACAATATCCTGACTATATTGATCGTATGGAAAGCTTTTCCCGCATTGAATAATCTGGATTTTTCCTTCACCAACTTCAAGCAACTTTTGAACGTTGTGATACAAAAGCAAAGGACGCTTGTATGCTACAGGGCGCCTGGCAAGAGCAAGAGTCAAGACATTTTCATCAAAAGCATTATCGGTCACATGAGTGTTTACATAGCTCATTAGTTCGCGTTTTGCATGCATGTGGGCATTCCACAATAAATCATCGGCCACAGTCTCTGCTACTTTTTTAAACTTGCCTGGATCCTTTAGGAAACCAGGAACACACTGCTCGTAGACATCCTGCAAATGCGGGTGTAGCCAAGTACGGTGATGTACCCCATTATCAATGGCAGAGATAGAAAAACCAGGGAAAATATGAGAAGAAACCTTAGCATGTTTCTGTGATACAGCATTGGAATATTTACTCAGATTCATTGCGAGTTTTGTCATATGCAATTTTTCCTTTGAAGCAATCTCTTTAATATGCCAGGGGATATATTTTTCGCCAATATCATGCGCGAAAGCATAGTCAAAGCTGTCATGCCCTTCGGGAATAGGTGTGTGGGTTGTAAAAGTGCACAACGGTCGGACTTGGTCGTCCTTATATTCATGTTCTTCCAGTAAAGCAAGGGGGACAAATGCGCAATGTCCTTCATTCATATGATATGTTTTTATGTCAGTGTAGCCAAGCTTCCGGAGCATCTTAACACCTCCGATACCAAGTACAATCTCTTGCGCAAGCCGCAAATCCCCTTTATCTGCGTAAAGATTTGCCGAGATTTCCTGTCCCCAAGGAGAATTTTCAGGCAGTGCAGTATCTAATAAATAGACAGGCACGACATGTCCATCCAAACCTACTATGTCATACCGCCATACTCCAACATGCACGTCTTCATGGCGAATGGTAAGAGTAACCCGATCTGTGAGTTTGGTGAGTTGATCCATTTTTCGCCATTCAACTTCATGAAACGTTTGCGAGCCATCCGGCAGAATATGCTGGGAAAAAATATGGCCATTGTAGATGAGAGATACACCTACGGCTTGAACAGTCATATCAGCACATGAGCGTAAAATGTCACCTGCAAGGACTCCGAGACCACCGGCATAGGTGGGGATGTGGGTCTCCAGCATAATCTCCATAGAAAAATATGCAATATCCTTAAGAGGAGGTTTGGTGAGTGCCATAACAACATTCAGCTTAATTGATTTTGACACAGTTATCAAGAATTGATAGAATGGATAATATGACGCCACCAAAACCACCACAGGGACAAGGAGGACAGACTGCTCCGGACCCACGGGATTCAAAATTGTGGACAAGAGAAGGCAAGTCTGCAGAGGAGAGGGCAGCTCATGATAAAAATCTTCAAAGGGGGCTTGATCTCCTGAATGACTACCAAGGTGGTAGCAAAGAAGGACGTTGAAGCTCAAGCAGTCATGATCGGGGTTCTGAAATGACTTCTACTTGAGTGACTGCGGGATCGTTACTCCATATTTCCCAATCACATGCGACCCTGCTCTTGGTGGAAGTGACACTTCAATAAGTGGAGCCATCTCGTTTTCTGAGACCTGCAGTCCCCGCAAGCGCAATAAATAACGAAATCCGTTATCAATGCTTACGCCGTCATAACTTAAGAAAAATTCCCTTCCTTTGGTTTGCTGTTTGATATAGTGCACAACCTGGTCTTTGTATATAAGACCTGCATAATCTGTTTGAACTGTTTTCTGAAACCATGCAATGTGGATAAGTGCAAGCAGCAAGCTGGTTAAGATAAGAGGAACAGCTCTCTTCTTTTGAATGGCGAAATCCGTAATCGCCAATAATATAAATGGCATGAGAAATATAAAGTAATACTCTGAAGGCCGCTTGCCATATATGCCAAAAAAGACCGGTGTAAAAATCCAAAGACTCGCCGCAATTCCATATAAAACTTTCTGAAAACTTTTTGTGTGGAAGAACAAATATGCCATGATTGCGAACATAAGTACATACATTATCTGCATAAGAATAGTTATCGGGAAAACAGTAAACGATTTCATGAAGTGAGTAAAAGGAATAATCCAAATAAACATATCGCGTTCATACACATCTATTTTGGTAAAGAAAAAATTAAAGAGGAGCTGTGTATTAAGAAAGTTATGACGAATGTCAAAAAGGATCAGCGGAACAAGAGTTGTAAGAAATCCCAGTCCAAGAACTAACACTGCTTTAACGGGTACTCCTTTTCCTTTTATTTCATAACTGGCAAAAAGTGCAGCACAAAAAATCATGAACACAAACTGAAAATGCATATTTGAGAAAAATCCAAGAGCGAGCCCAAGTATGGCCCAGATAAGAAGCTGCTTTGAATTAGTGTGCAGATAATGAAATAGGAAAAGCACTGTCATAACGCCTAAAGGGATATAAAGTGGCCACCACGGGATGCTATCATACATATGTGCAAGAGGGTTAAACGTCCATAAAAACAGGAAAAGCAAGGCATGTCTTGACGAGAAGATGCGTGAAACTGTGAGGTATGACAGTGCAAAAAAAAGCAGGCCCATAAGTACCACAAAGAAATACAATGCGAACGGATGCATGTTCGTCAATAAATACAACGGGATTTCTTAC
>Ga0209541_10007446_pt1 | contig 18415 bp, 21 predicted proteins | sample RifCSPlowO2_01_FD_184027 | JGI IMG/M metagenome (GOLD analysis project Ga0209541, IMG submission 184027) | Groundwater microbial communities from Rifle, Colorado - Rifle CSP2_plank lowO2_0.1 (SPAdes) (version 2) | ecosystem: Environmental > Aquatic > Deep subsurface > Groundwater | place... | reverse complement strand
AAGGTAATTTTTATCTGCCTTATTCAGATTCAGAAAAAACTTTTATTGATATGGTTGTTTTCAATCAAAAAATTGATGAAAAAGTTTTGAAAAAGATAAAAAATAAAATCAATAAACCCAAATTGCTAAATTATTTAAAGAAATATCCTTTAAGAATTAGAGAAAGGGTTATGAAAATATGTTAAGGATTCAAAACCTAAAAATGCATTTTGGCAGAAGATAAATTTCTTAATAATGAAACAGATTATATAGGTTAAATATCTCGTGGGGGCGTTGAACCTCAAAATTCTAACTTTTAAAGTAATATGGGGCTACGCAGATTTGAACTGCGGCCTGGCGGTCCCGAACCACCAATACTAGACCAAACTATACTATAGCCCCACAGTAAGTATTTTAAATATTCAAACTAAATAAAACTTATGAAGTATTTTAATAGGTACAACTCATTTAAAGAAATTACTAAGAATTTAAAGAATTCTGAATTTAAAGTACTTGGAACTATAAATCATATTAATGCATATCCATTCTTTACAATAGAAATTAATAAGCAGATTAAATACCCAAGTTTATGTTTATCTGCAGCAATTCATGGATCAGAACCTTCTGGAGTTACTGGAATCCTTAAATGGTTAAAAGAAAGAAATACTAACTATTATTATAAGATTTTTCCAATTGTAAACCCACATGGTTATAATTATTTTAGAAGGACAAATCATAATAGAATCAATTTAAATAGAGAATTTATTAAAGATTTTCCAGAAAAAGAAATACAACTAATGAAGAAAGACATTAAAGACAAATTCTTTGATGTATTTTTATCATTCCATGAAAATAGCGCAAAAGAAAACGAAGATTTCTATATCTATACTTACAATAATAATAATTCCGTAAAATTATCAAAGTATATTATAAAGAATATTAGTAAAACTGTAAAAGTTGATAAAAGAACAAATATTGATGGCCATAAAGCAAAAAATGGATTAATAATTGATAATATGGAAGAATCATTTGAATATTTTATGGGTAAAAATCATGCAAAATCAAGTTTATGTATAGAGATTCCTTCAAAGATTTCAATTAAACAAAGAACTGCATTAGTAAGGGATATTATTCTATCCGCAGAAAATTATCTTCAAAAATAAAAAGAAATCTTTATAAATTATTCATATTATAAACTTCTTAATGGCAGATACTATGACAGAAAAAGTGGTTCAACACACAAAAATATTGAATTTAAAGCTCCGGCAAGTGAAATAAAAATCCCATAAAATATTGAAAAAAAAGAAAAAAGATTAAAATTCTAGCTATACTATTATCAGAAATTTAGTACTTCTTCTTTTTAGCATAACAATCTCGGCAATAAACTGGCTTACCTTCTTGTGGCTTAAATGGAACTTCACATTCCTGACCACAGTCAGCACAGGTTGCTTTGTGCATTTCTCGCGGACCGAAATTTGTTCCAAATCCGCCCCTATTAAAGCTATTCATTTTATACTCCTATGTACATAAAAAACTCTTAGAAGAATTAATTTATGTCTTAAAATTTGATATTATAGACTCTTTTAAAAAACTTTCTATATTAAAAAATTTAGATAAAGGTTCGTTTTTTATATTTTTTTACAAGTGATGCCAAATTTTTTCTCAAGCTCCTTTTCCTCAAGTTTTGCTCTCAATAAACTACTCATAATTATAATTATTGCAAGAGCATAAAATAAAGAATGTTGAATTATCAAAACCCAACATATAAAAGTAAAACACAAACCTAAATAAACAGGATTTCTAAATTTTGAGCAAATGCCCGAGTAACTAGTATCTTAGGATTAGATAACAAGCGAAATGCACCACCCAAAGTAAGTTTACTAATCAACCAAAAAATCAAACCTGTGACAATTAAAAGCAATTTTAAGTAATAGAAAACCTCATTGTCAAAATATCTGAAGATTATGATTAAAGATATTATCGTTGCTAATATAGGTAGATAATTCTGCCATTCGGGGTATTTGATGATCTTTATTTTATAAAAAGAAATCTTTATAAATTATTCATGTTCTAAACTTCTTAATGGTAGATACAATGACAGAAAAAGTGGTTAAATTAATGGACCACCAAGAAAAAATAAGAAATATCTGTACGTGTGCCCATATCGATATGATATAAGCAATGCTTTATCACGGTTTCATGGAAAAACTACGTTTGCAGATTCCCTATTAGCTGGTGCAGGAATGATTTCTGAAGAGCTAGCAGGAAAGCAACTTGCATTAGATTTTCATGAAGATGAAATAGCTAGAGGAATTACAATAGATGCAGCCAATGTCTCAATGGTACATGAAGTAAATAATGATGAATACTTAATTAACTTAATTGACACCCCTGGCCATATAGATTTTGGTGGTGATGTTACAAGGGCAATGAGAGCAGTAGATGGAGCAATAGTTCTTGTTGATTCTGTAGAAGGCATGATGCCACAAACTGAAACTGTGCTTAGGCAAGCATTAAGAGAAAGAGTTAAACCAGTTTTATTCATTAACAAGGTTGATCGTTTAATAAAAGAAGTTAAACTAACTCCTGACAAGATGCAAGAGAAATTTGTTTCAATAATAAATTCTGTTAATAGATTCATGGAAAGCGTAGCGCCTGAAGAATTCAAACAAAAATGGAAAGTAAGTGTACAAGAAGGAAGTGTTGCATTTGGATCAGCATTCCATAAATGGGCAGTCTCATTTACATATATGCAAAAAGCCGGGGTAACATTTAAAGATATTTATGATGCATATCAAAATGATACCTACAAAGATTTAGCAAAAAAGGTTCCTTTACATAAAGTTGTTCTTGATATGGTAGTTAAACATCATCCAAATCCAAAAGAAGCTCAAAAATATAGGGTCCCAAAGATTTGGCATGGTGACTTAGAAAGTCCTTTAGGAAAATCACTAACTAGCTGTGATCCAGAAGGTCCAGTTGCATTTGTTGTTACAAAAATTGTCATTGATAAACATGCAGGAGAAATCGCAGCAGGTCGTTTATTCTCAGGAACAGTTAGACAAGGGCAAGAAGTCTACATGAACATGGGAAAAAGAAGTGTTAGATTACAACAAATTAATTTATACAAAGGCGCCCAAAGAATTTCAATAGAACAAGCTAAAGCAGGAAATATAATTGGTTTAGTTGGATTAAAAGACACTTATGCAGGAGAAACAGTTTCAACAGAACCAATGGAACCTTTCGAAGCAATTAAGCATATTTTCGAGCCTGTTGTAACAAAATCTATTGAAGCAACAAAACCTAGTGATCTTCCAAGATTAGTAGAAGTTTTAAGACAAGTTGCTAAAGAAGATCCTACAATAAGAATAGCAATTAATGAAGAAACTGGAGAAAACTTAATTTCTGGGATGGGTGAGTTACACTTAGAAGTCAGAGAAAATAGAATAAGAACAGAAAAAGGTCTTGAAATAAAAACAGGCTCACCAATTGTGGTATATAGAGAAAGTATAAGAAAACAAACAAGTGAGGTTATAGAAGGAAAATCACCAAATAAACATAATAAATTCAAACTTATTGTTGAAAAAATTCCAGAAGATATGTATGCCGCAATGAAATCTGGAGAACTTCCTGAAATAAGAATAAAGAAAAAAGATCAAAATATAATAGATAAATTAAGAGAACTTGGCGTAGAGTCAAAAGAATCAATTAAATATAAAGAATTTTATAAAGGAAATATCTTAGTAGACGCTACTAAAGGTATTGTCCATATTGGTGAAGTTATTGAATTAATAGCAGATGGTTTTGAACAAGTAATGAGCGAAGGACCATTAGCAAGAGAGCCCGGATTTGGTTTAAGAGTTAAAATAACTGATTGTAAATTACACGAAGATGCTATTCATAGAGGTCCTGCTCAAGTTCTTCCTGCAATAAGAGACGGAATTAAAGAAGCAATGGTAAATGCCGGAGCAGTTTTATATGAACCTTTACAAATTACCCAAATTGAAAGCCCAGCAGAATTTCTAGGTGAAATTTCAAAATTAGTCCAAAATAAAAGAGGTCAATTAATCGATGTTGTTCAAGAAGGAGAACATATTACAGTAAAAGCAAAACTTCCTGTAGCAGAAATGTTTGGTTTAACTTCTGAATTAAGAAGTTCTACAAATGGAAGAGGTTCTCATTATATTGTAGATCAAGTATTTGAAAAAATTCCTGATGAACTACAACAGAAAGTAAAATTACAAATCAGAAAAAGAAAAGGTTTAAGAGAAGACGCTTTAATAGTGTGATTCCTTATGCAGAGAAATAACTATCCAATAATTATTAATGACTATCATTGTTGTGGACCTGACTCAAATTTAACTCCAGTTACAATAAGAATTGAGATATATGAAATTGATTCATTGACCTTTGAAAAGCGTGTTTCAAAATGCGAAAGGTTTAGACCTCAAGTTACAAATCCAAACAGAAATATTGTAATTACTAATATTTGTCTTGATGGAGTTAACTTAGTAGACTTAACAGAAGAAGCTTTTAGTCAATTAAAAAGATGTCATAAGTCTAAATTAGTAAGTAAATATTAAAATGAATAGATATTTTACTTATGGATAATTAAACCACCAATGTAATCTTGCCGAAAAACCTCTCTAAGACTCCAGTAAATTCTTTCTGTGCCTTTAAAGTTAGATATGTCCCCTTCACTATTGTCAATATATATAAATGGTGATAAGACAAAGCAATTAGGACCTCTAAATGGTCTAGTGTGATCTACTCTTGCAAGTGCCTGTTTTAGGAAATCAAATGTTTGTTTAGCAAACTCTAAATTTCCATGAAACTGAGGTAGCATTCCTCCATTGTATGCCATATTCCAAACTGGAATTCCTTTAGATCTTACTACTTCTTGACCAGGAGCAAAATAATGCCCACTGTAACTATCAACATACTCAAAATCTCCCTCTGCATAAGGCCTAAATTCCTTGAACCCTGGTCGTTGTGGATTTTTAATTTTTTCAGCGCTTCCAGCATATCCATGATTTCTAGCCCTAATAATAAATGCAACTAAATCATCCAAATTAAAAGGTGTTTGAATAGTCATAGGATTTTATATGTAGGAAAAACTATTTAAATATATAGTACATTTATACCTCTTTTTAGTAGTAACAAATAGAAAACTTTAAATACTAGTAAAATTAGATAATATCATGAAAACTAAATTTACTTATGATGGAGAGGAATTTAAATATCGCGCTATTCAATTACAAGATGATGTTGCAAAGGCCGAATATAGGAACTTATTCTCTGAAAGTGCAATGATTGTTACAAATGGAGACTCAAATAATATTGCTCAAGTGCAAGGCTTGACCTTACAAGACAAATTAAGAGAAGCTGTTTAGGATAAACATCACCAAAACCTTTATAAATAGGCTTTAATGCTCAATTGATATTCAAAAATCATATTCAAGGGGGATATTTAAATGGCTAAAGAGAAACCACACTTAAATGTAGTATTTGTAGGTCATGTAGATCATGGTAAAAGTACCTCCGTAGGTAGACTTCTATATGATACAGGCCACGTAGATGAACAAACTCTTAGAAAATTAAAAGAAAAAGCACAAGAATTAGGAAAAGTAGGTTTCGAATTTGCTTTCGTTATGGATAATCTTAAAGAAGAAAGAGAAAGAGGAGTTACTATAGATTTAAGTCATGAAAAGTTTACATCCCAAAAATATGAAATTACAATTATTGATGCACCAGGTCACAAAGACTTTATTAAAAATATGATTACTGGAGCTTCTCAAGCTGATGTAGCAGTATTAGTTGTTGCAGCTACTGATGGAGTTATGGCTCAAACAAAAGAACATGTATTCTTATGTAAAACCTTAGGTGTAGGTCAACTCGCTATCTTGGTAAACAAGATGGACGCTGTAAATTATGAAGAAGCTAAATTTAATAAAACAAAAGAAGATGTAAGTAATTTATTAAAAACAGTTGGTTATAAAACTGATGAGATAAACTTTATTGCAGCATCTGCATTTAAAGGAGATAATATTGCAAAAAAATCAACAAATATGGCATGGTATAAAGGCCCAACTCTAGTTGAACAACTTGACTTATTTAAAGAACCTGAAAAACCAGTTAATCTTCCATTAAGACTTCCATTACAAGATGTTTATAATATAACTGGAATTGGAGTAGTTCCAGTAGGAAGAGTAGAAACAGGAGTCATGAAAGTAGGAGATAAAGTAGTAATTATGCCAGGAAGAGAAGGTAAGGGAGTTCAAGGAGAAGTTAAAACTATAGAAATGCATCATGAACAAATTACAGAAGCAATTCCAGGAGATAACGTTGGTTTTAACGTAAGGGGAATTGGTAAAAAAGACATTGCAAGGGGAGATGTTCTAGGACATTTAGATAATCCTCCAACAGTTGCAACAGAATTCACAGCTCAAATTGTTGTAATAAACCATCCAACAGTTTTAACTAAAGGATATACTCCAGTATTTCATGTACATACTGCACAAGTTGCATGTCAATTCATAGAATTAGTAAAACAAATTAATCCTACAACTGGAGAAACTATTAAAGATCATCCTGATATGCTTAAAAATGGAGACATAGCAATAGTTAAAATTAGACCTGCAAAACCATTAGTCATTGAGAAACAATCTGAAATTCCACATATGGCAAGATTTGCTGTAAGAGATGCAGGAAATACAGTAGCTGCTGGTATGTGTATAGATTTAGTAAAGAAAACTTAATTTCTTTTTTAATTAATTTTAAATACTTCTTAAATAATGTAAATTTATGAAAAAGTGGTGGCTTTTAATTATACTAATAATAATTTTTTTATATTTCTTTTATCCACTTTGTGGGTTCAAAACCTTAGGTACAAAATTTCCAGCTGGAGACGATTGCAATACATGCACCTGTTCAATATATGGAGCAGGATGCACTTTAAAGGGCTGTATTGATCAAAATGACAAAACTTCAATAGTTTTAGTAGTTACTCAATGTAATAAACTTTGTTCAAATTATGCAGATGCTTACAATAAAGATGAAGTACAAAACGAATTTTGCTCATTAATTAGAGAAATAGATCTAAATGGTAATAAAGAGATAGAATCCCATGAAAATAAAACCTGTGATGAACTAGTGTTTTGTTCAGATATCAATTGTAATTAATACTAATAAAAAATAGTTTTACTATCGTAAAGTTTATAAATCCTCGTCTTCTAAAAAGTATTATGCAAAAAGCTAGAATAAATTTGGCATCAGCTGAGATTGGTAAACTAAACCAAATATGTAACTCTATAAAAGAGATAGCTGAAAAAACAGGAGTTAATATTTCAGGTCCCATACCTCTCCCCACTAAAAGACTTAAAGTAGCTACCAGAAAAAGCCCAGATGGAGAAGGTAAAGCCTCTTGGGAAAGATATGAGATGAGAATTCATAAAAGACTTATTGATATTGGTGTTGATGAGCGAGCATTAAGATTAGTAATGAGAGTTCCTATTCCCGAAGGTGTTCAAATAGAAATTGAAATGTTAAAGTAATTTAAAATTTTTTAACATCCCTCTTAACAATTTTTCTTGCCAAGCGTACTAATGTATCAACACGACTAGTTAGGGATTCTTCCAAAGACAATAGAAATCCTAAGAATAATTTATCTTGATTTAATACATGATATATTGAATCTAGGCCTGTATAAACTCTATCAGCAGAATAAGAAATTAGTTGACTTTTAATTTCCAATAATCTAGATTGTCCTTCCACATCGGAATATAAATCATTAACATAAAAAGCTTTGCTAACATCTATCAAACAATAATAAGAACTTTCCTCTCCTTGATATAAAAAAATTCTTTGACCTTTAGGCCATCTGCCACTAAGTTCCACCAAGCTCTCAAAGACAGCTAATATAGGTGGCTTAGGTTTTTCTCTATCATCATTTACAAGTAAAACTAAATCTCCTCTAGAAGGCAGAGATTCTCTCAAGTCACTACACTTTTCCATTAATAGTTAGTCTACAACAAAAAGCTTTATAAATACTACTCCTCAATTCTAAATTTTGCTTGATTAACCAGAAATAATATATTTCTGTTCAACATAATTAAACACAATGGCAAGAATGCATTCAAGGAAGAAGGGTAAAAGTGGATCTATAAAACCACTAAAGAAAACAAAACCAACTTGGGTAAGATACAGTGAATCAGAAGTAGAATCACTTGTAGTTAAATTAGCAAAAGCTGGAAATAGCCCTTCTAAAATAGGCCTAACTTTGAGAGATTCTTATGGTGTCCCAGATGTAAAAGTTATGACAAAAAGTAGCATTTTAACAATATTAAAGAAAAACAAATTAAATTTAGAGTATCCAGAAGATTTCCTAGCCTTAATCAAAAAAGAAATAAATTTAGTAAAGCATGTAGAAAAAAACAAAAAAGACCAAGTTGCAAAGCGAGGTATTAAACTTACCTCATCAAAAATTCATAGACTCTCCAAATATTATAAAAGAAAGGGGATATTGCCTGAAGGTTGGAAATATGACCGAGACCAGGCAAAGTTAATAGTAAGTTAAAATGGCTTTAGACTCATTTCTTAATTGCATTAAGAAATCAACTGAAGAATTTAACAAAATTAGTTCTAATGAACATATAAGAGTAATTTCAAATTATGATTGTGATGGATTAACTTCAGCAGCATTAATTACAAAAGCACTAGCAAAGCAAGATAGAATATTTTCAGTTAGAATAATTAAGCAATTAACAAATAAAATACTTAAAGAAATAGCAACTGAAAGTTATAATTATTATATTTTTGCAGACCTTGGCAGTTCAAGCATAGATTTCTTTAATAATAATATGCAAAATAAAAAAATTTTTATTTTAGATCACCACCAAATTAAAAATAGTGATTTAAAAAATGGTTTTATTATAAACCCCCTCCTTTTCGATGTTGATGGTTCAAAAGAGATCTCAGCCGCCGGCGTTTCATATCTATTTACAAAATCTTTAGACTCGTCAAATGAAGAAAACGCTTACTTATCAATTATTGGTGCCATAGGTGATAGTCAAGAGAATAGCGGGTTCATAGGTTGCAATAGTTTAATCTTAGAAGATTCAACAAAATATAATTTAGAAGTAAAAAACGGTCTGAGAATGTTTGGGTCCCAAACCAGACCTCTTCACAAAATGTTACAATTTAGTACAGATCCATACATACCTGGTGTTACAGGAGATGAACAAGCTGCTATTTCTCTTTTAGAGGAATCAGGCATAGAATATTATGCTAATAATAAATGGAAAAAATTAAATGATTTAACTGAAGAAGAAGTTAAAAGATTAACTACTGCTTTAATCATGAAAATATCAAATTATGGAAACCCAAAAAATATCTTTGGACCAGTATATTCACTTAAAAACGAACCTAATGATAGCATTCTTAAAGATGTGAAAGAATTTTCAACAGTTTTAAATTGTTGTGGCAGATTAAATAAACCAAGTGTGGGAATAGGATTATGTTTAAATGACAAGCAATCCAAAGGAAAAGCATTAGAATTAATAAGTGAATATAGAAAAGAAATCACAGATGGTTTAGAATGGTTCTATAATAATAAAAACCAAGATGGAATAATTGAACATGAAAGCTATGTACTAATCGTAGCAGAAGGTTATATTAGAGACAGCCTAATTGGCACAATCACATCCATAATTTCAAAATCAGGAGTATATAATGAAGGGAAAATACTAATATCTATGGCCCATAATGTTGACGGAAACACAAAAATCTCCACAAGGATTAGCAGGTATAACATTAATAACATCAATGTCAAAGAAATTTTAGATAATATATGCATTGGAATAAATGCCGAAGTTGGAGGTCATATTGAAGCTGCTGGTGCGATTATAAGCCAAGCTGACGAAGAATTATTCATTAGAAATGTAAAAGAGTTCTTCAATAAAAGTTTAATTGAAAATGTAGGTAACTAAAAATGGGAAAGAAAGAAATAATTAAAAAACCTTTAATCAAGAAAAAACGTAAATGGTATATACTATTAGCTTCAAAAGAATTTAATAGTGTTGAAATTGGAGATACTCTAAGTTCCGATCCAAGTTTACTAATCAATAGAACTGTAGAAGTAAATTTAGCATTTCTAACAAATGATATGAAAAAACAGAATATGAGAGTTACATTTAAAGTAACAAAATTAGAAGAGGATGGCGCCCACACAGAGCTAGTTAAATATGAATTAATAACCGCATTTTTAAAGAGATTGGTCAAAAGAGATAGATCAAAAATCGAGGATTCATTCTTGGCACAAACCAAAGATGACATAAATGTTAGAATTAAACCTTTAATAGTCACAAAAAATGAAACTAATGGTATTATTGAATCAAAATTAAGAAATGAAATTAGAGATTTCTTAATTAAGTCAATCAAAACAGTTGACTACAATGAATTATTTATGAATATTATCAATCATGGTCTTCAAAATTCCTTAAGAGATAATATTAAGAAGATATACCCTATAGCTTCTAGTGAGATAAGAATACTAGAAAGGTTATGAAAATAAAAAATATAGCAACTTATTTTGTACCTCTATCTACTGAGTCAAAAGAGCTATTTAATTCTATCAAGCATATAAAAGAATATAAAAAAATAAAGTCACTTGCAAAACAAAGAAGAATCAAAGCCAATAAAAGAATTTTTGGGGTTACACTTATTAATGATAGGCCTTTTGTATTCCTAACAACTGACGAAGAAGAATTATTTGATTTCGTTAATGAAATAAATAAAAAAATAAAAAATGAGGTTCTAGTTGAGCTCTTTAAAGAATTTTCAACAGTAGCATTTAGTAAAATTATATCATTAATATCTCCAGACATAATAGGAATGGATCATTTAAAAAAAGCTGTTTGTCTCCAATTATTTAGCAGAGAGAGATTTCACATTTTACTCTTAGGGGATCCTGGAGTTGGAAAAACAAAAGTCCTCAGTAGCGTAGCTTTACTATCCCCAGTATCTCAACATGGATTAGGTAGTGGAACTTCTAGTGTAGGCCTTGCTGTCACAATAAAAGGTAAAGAAGTTTTTCCTGGATTACTTACCTTAGCAAATAATGGCATATGTGAAATTGACGAATTAAACTTAATGAAGAAAGAAGATAGGTCTAGTTTATATTCATCTATGGAAGATGGATTTATTGCATATGATAAAGGTGGGAATCATTACAAATTTGATGCTAATACTAGGATAATAGCTGCTGCAAATCCCATAATGGACAAATTTAGAGGAGGTTTAGCAGGAATAAGAAGACAGATTCCTTTTGATCAAGCCTTGGTTTCTAGATTTCACTTAGTTTTCATAATTAGAAAACCAACCACTGAAAAATTCCTAAAAATTGCAAGAAATATAATTAGAGATAGGAAGATTATAATTAATGAAAATGATACAGAGTTTGTAAAAGGTTATGTTGAATATGCTTTGTCTATTAAGAATATAAGTATCCCAAAAGAATTCGAAGATGAAATAGTCAACTTTATAGAGAAAATAAAGAAAAATGAAAAAGATTATGTTTTTGAATTAAATCCAAGGATAGTTGTTGGTCTAGCAAGAATAGCCAAAGCTAGAGCAAGGCTAGAATTAAGAGACACCGTAATATATGAAGATATTCAAATAGCAAAAGACTTACTATTAGAAAGCCTAAAATATGAATAATTCTAGAAAGTTATTTAAATTAATTTACTCCTAAAATTTGAAATGCCTCAGTGGCTCAGCCTGGTAGAGCAATGGTTTTGTAAACCATCGGTCGCCGGTTCAAATCCGGTCTGAGGCTTTCCTTTTAGTTCTAATCCTTTAACACTTCCTTCAAAATATCATAAACTTCTGGAATTTTATCAGGATCTAAAATAGTATCATGCAGGTTTACCTTAAAAAAATCTGTACAAGTCCCATTAATAACAAAATTGGTAGCATAAGGCAACGGAACATTTCGTAATTTAACTACTCCATCGCCATCCTCTTTGTTGATAAGGCATCCAGACGCTGCAATGGTGTAAACTTTTGCATTCTGTATTTTAGAATTATTTAATCTCTTTAAGAATACACTTCCTTCAGTCATATCCTCACATTCTTTTTTACTACCAAGAAAATCACATAAGTCATTAGTCCTACCACTTATACCATTATTAGGTGTGGCTATCAAAATAACTTTACTTACAGAATTATCCCCAAATATTCTAATATACTCTCTAGCCACCAATCCCCCCATTGAATGAGCAATTATATTCACCTTATCACTTCCAGTTCTTTCTTTTAATATGTTAATAATTTCACTTAATCTCAAGGCGTAATTCTCAATTCTCTCACTTTTTTGTGTTGAAATAGCATATTTACCAAGATCATAATAATGTAGATAATAATAGCTTCCCCTAACGCTTATAGGGTTCCCGCTCTTACCATACTCACCAGGAGTAATCTCCTCTAAGTTTTGAAGGTCAATTTGTCCAGCATTGATTATTCCTTCTTCTTGCAGCCTATTTTGCATTTTAGTAAAAGAATTCAAGCTTACTTCAGGACTTGTTTTCTTGTTAAAGGCATGACCATGAACAAATAAAATAGGATATAAACTAGGATCATTTTTACAAGTATTAATTGTACAGCAAACTTTACAACTTCCAAAAACGCAACAAATTGGCTCTTTAATCTTAATATTTATAGGTACGCTTGAAATAAAGCCTTTACTCAAATTTGTATTTATATAACTATAATTTAATTTATAAGAATAGTTTGAGCTCAAAAGATTAATATTAGAAATGTTTGTAAACTCAAGTACCCCTATAGACAATTTTCTAATTTCCTTCTTAAAAGAAGTAAAATCACTATTTTTATTATTAAAACCATAATCTAATTTAACAAATTCAGTCTTAAAGTTAATCACTTCTTGTAGAGCAACAGTATTATTACTTAAGTTATAGTAATCAATTAGTGAGTCTATAACTAAAAATCCATCACTTAGACTATTCAAATCATAAGCTAAACTATTATAGTCATCAATTAAACCATATAATTTAATTTTTGAATAGTTAATTTTATCATATACTAAACTTAGATTATTATTAGACTGATTTAGTATATTTGATAAATGAATATAATTATTATCATCCCATAAATTTATCATAAATTTACTTTTATTGTATAAATTCTCAAAATCATTATCACTTTTTAAGATATCACTCTTAAATAAATCTAAATCATTGAAAAACAAAGTGTCTTTTAAAATAAAATAAGATTTTTCAAATAGATAACTAATTTCTTGCCTCTTAATATCTACAATCTTTAAAATTTCAAGGAAATTATTTAAGTCTTTATTTATCTTTAGAACTCTAGCTCTTTCTTCTTCACTTAAATCATAGCTTAAAGTTACAAATGATGATTTATACCTTTCTTGACCATCGGTCCCACATATTACAGATTTTATGTTGCTACAAGTAACCTGAAATAAAAATATTTCCTGGCCAGCCCCATAATTTGATGGTGTTAAATTATAGCTTTTAATAACCTTACTCTTAGAACTTAGAACTAGATCTCCCTCTTCTATAATCTTATTGTTACTTAAATCAGTAAAACTATATGTACAACTAGATTTACATAAAAAACTATTATCATTAATAAATTCAAAGGTTATATTATTTTGTTTATCATAAGTGGTTATAATATTCCTATCTAAGGGGCTTAATTTAATATTTAGCTCATCATTTATTATAAAATCTATTTTTATACCTAATATTATAAGTAAAATTATAACAATAAATCCTATTGAAACCAAGAATATAATCCATTTATTCCTTTTTTTAGGATCCTCTATTTGTTCAATTATCTCCTTACCAACATCTACCATTATTGTATATAACTATAAATTTTATATAAACTTTTGCCACTACTTTAGAAAAAAATTAAATTATTTTTCTGTATCAACAGAATAAGTCTTCCCATTAGTTTTAATAATAATTGTGCCATGAATGTCATTTCTATAGATTTCAGTACCACTTAGCCTATCAAGCACTTGTTTCTTTGGATTGATATATTGATTATCTTGATCAACGGGAATTACGGATATCTTAGGACTAACTCTAGTGACAAAATCATAAGATGTAGATAATAAAGATCCATGATTAGCCACTTTCAATATTTCAGCTTGTATTCCTACAGGCAATTTCTTTTCACATACTTCATCACAATCACTAGTTAATAAAAAATCAATATCATTATACGACACTTTTAAAACCAAAACGTTTGAGTTATCCTTTTCCTCCCTATTATTAGACCCAACAATATTTAAATTTGCATTCCCAAAAGTATATTCATCTCCGCTTTGGGCCACATCATAAGAACCAGATTCGTCTATCAACGCACCATAATCTTCATATACTTCTGTTTTTGGGCTTCTTCCATTATCTAATAGTTTCTTAACATTAAAATTTTTTAATACTTTATCACAACCACCAATATGTTCTTTAGTTGGCGCAGTAACTAGTAATATATCAATATCATTTACATTTAATTTTTTTAAATAATTATAAATTATATCATCAGTCCTACCACAGTCAACTAAAATTACTTTTTCTTCCTCTTTTAATAAGATAGCATCCCCATAACCAACATCAATGAAATGAACCTCTAATTGCCTTTCTTTTGGTTTTGGTTTAACTGGAGTTGTAACTTGAGGTTTTACTTCTTCAGGTTTTTCCTTAACTTCTTCAACAGGCTGTGGCTGCACTTCTTTAACTTCTTCTAATTCTTGAACAGCTTTTCCTGTAGCAGAGTCTCCTCTATTGCAGCCCGCTATTAACAGCAATCCAATAATCAAAAATAACCAATAACCCCTCATAAATACGATAAGACGATTAATACTTTTAAACCTTTCGATTCTCTTTTAAAAGCAAACTCGAGGGACAGCCAAAATTATAGGAGCAGTTTAAACATTTTCCATAATTCTCATGATTTCTTGAAGGTTGTTCACCTGTACACCTTATGTTAAACATCACTTTTAATAACTCATTCTTTAATTCATCAGTAAAAGGAATTTCATATTTATTTCCATTGTAATCAAGTATACCATAATCAACTTTTTGCTTATAACATTCTTCTATCAATAAACAATAGCTAGCCAATTGCAAAATATGCCCTTCTTTTATTTTACCATTACTAGATGTCTTAAACTCAACAGGTATAATTCTGCCATTTACATTTAACAAATAATCCGGTTTTCCAATTAACCGATATTTATCAGAAACTAGAGCTTTGCTAGGCTTATTTAGGTCAGTTCTAAAAATATCCCCATTAGGCAGTTTATTTTCAAATTTAATTTTCTTAGAAAATCTTCTAAATATTAAAAATAAAACTAAAGATATTACAATTATCCCAATTAATACTAATAAAATATTAACCATATCAGTAAAATCAAGCTAATAATGAAAATAATCAAGAACACAATAGACATTTTATATGTTTTTTTATATAAATCAATACTTCTCCCTAATTCTATGTGCTTTTCAATACCTATATTTCCTTTTTCACTCTCGATCTTAATTCCAACTTTGCTCCAGTACCAAGCTAAGGAACAAAAAGTATATTGCCCAATTTCAGAACTCCTAAGGTAGTCTCTTTTTTTATGCATTTATAATATTAAGTTATTACACTATTTAAAGACTTATTATAAAAGAAATTTATTTATCAAAGATTATATTCCAACATGATATCTTCTTTTTCTCATTAATTCTTTTTCATTTGCTCTTTCGTCTAATTTTTTCCAGACTTCTACTTTATGATGGATTATATTTCTAATCTTTTCCCATAAGACATCCTCAAAATCTTCATGTTGTAACATCTCCGGATAAATAGAAATAAAATTGATCTTCTCTTTATGAAATATTGCTTGTTTATATTTCATAGATTTTACATATGAAAACTTCTCAACCATACCAAAATATTCTATAACTATATTAAAATCGTTTAAATAAAAGTCAGGATACCATATAGAAACCTTATCATCATGCCTTACTATTATTGGCTTTTGATAATCAAAATCTAATCCTTTTTTCTTTAAGAAATCTGCGACTTTTTTTTCACCAGCGCTTTCAAATCTTTGAGGCATAAAAATAATTAATATTGTTTCTATTTAAAGTTATCTAGAAACAAATTGTTACTATTCAATCAATAGAAAGGTTTTAAATTATTCAAAATTACAAATAAATTTAAGTAAAATGCCTAAGCCAAATAAGGACATAAGTAGGCCATTAATTTTCAGATTAGTTAAGTGGCAATATGTAATCGGGTTGATTATACTTGCAATAATAATTTATGTTTTATTAAGCCCTAATTTCTTTTTAGAATAAGGAATGACTCAATGTAAATAGAAAACATATCTACTTTCTTAATTTATTCTCTTTTTCATATTCATCTAAGTACTTATCTATTAATTCATTACTTCTTGTATAAGGTTTATGTTCCCCATATTTGTTCCTATAAGAATAGCCTAAATAAGCTCCAACAACCAATCCACTTAAATGCGCTATATACCCAGTATTACCTACACCTAAATAAGCTCCAAAGAAATTAATAATTAAATAAACAATTCCGGCTATATACATTGGCATTGGCATAAAATAAATCCAAATTGTCATATTTGGCCTTAATAAGGCTAAAGCGCCTAAAATACCAAAAATAGCTCCAGAAGCACCCAAAGCAGAATTATAAAAAAAACTAGAAATTACAGAAGCAACAATTCCGGACATAAAAAATATTAACATAAATTTCTTAGTTCCAATTATATTTTCTAAGATAATCCCAAACAAAGCTAAAGCAAATAAATTATACATTAAGTGTTCTAAACTTCCATGCAAAAAAATACTAGTTACCAATATCCAAGGCCTACTAAATGCTTCAGGTCCAATTAATTTATAAGGATCAGTAAAGCCGCTAATTGTAATTTGAAGAATAAATATTATAAAAATTATAATGCATAAGACTATTGTTGAATACCTGAAATTTTCTTTAAACATAAATCTATAGAAGAATCAATTTTATAAAAAACTATCTGAAAAGAACTAACCTCTTGGGGATGGATCAAGTGATAAATAATGCGCCTCAAAAAGGGTGATCGATAACTTAATAAAAAGCCTTCTCTTAGTCAAAAATATGGAAGTAAAAATTCAATTTGCCACAATAAAAAATCTTAAAGATATCCAAGATTTAAACCATCAACTTTGCATAAAAGAAAAAAGGGAATTTGATCCGACAATTAACAAGGATTACGCTATACAGAAATCTGGCGAAAAATATTTTAGGGCAAGAGTAAAAAATGACTGTGCATTAATTGCTATTGCTGATAGTAAAATTGTTGGCTATTTAGTTGGCGCGATAATAGACACTGAAAAATATAGGAATGTTTCTAAACTAGCAGAAGCAGAAAATATGCTTGTTCTAGAAGAATACAGAAATTCTGGAATTGGAAAACAATTATTTCGCGAATTCGTCAAATGGTGTAAATCAAAAAGTGTAAAAAGAATTCGTGCAGTTGCCTCTGCTCAAAATACAAAAGCAATTGAATTCTATAGAAAAGAGGGTTTCTCAGATTATAGTTTAACACTTGAGAAAGAAGTTTAGTTTAATTGCCTAACTTCCATCTAAAAAGAAAGGTTTTACATTCACTGGACACACTGGACACCTACGCTAGTAATCCTTTTAAATTAATGGTTTAAGGATTAAACATGTCAAAAATCAAACCAGAACTTGCAGAAATTCTAGGATTATTATGCGCAGAAGGTTGTCATGTCATTCAATTTTCAAGTTTTTGGGGAACAGATAAAGGAAAACCTAGATATTACAAAAATCATAAATCAGAAAGAATTGAATTTTTTAACAATGATTTAAAGTTATTAGAAAGATTGCAGATACTATTAAGTATAGAATTCAACTATTATCCAAAAATAACTAAGGATAACAAAATCAATATTTGCAAGAGAACTGTAATAAGAAAAGTCATAAAATCTACTAAACTAGGTCATCTTTCCTGGAAAGTGCCAAAAAGTATTAAAATTTCTTCAAAAAAAGTAAAAATATCTTTTATCAGAGGATTTTTTGATGGAGATGGTAGTGCTAGCACTTCCATTAGATTCTTCTCAACAAATAGAATGGGACTTATTCAAATTTCAAGATTGCTAAATGATCTAAAAATTCTACATACCTTTGAGGGACCACATTTTAGAGAAGGTAAGAAGCCATCATATGTAATCCAGGTTAGTAAAAGAGAAGAAGAAAGGTTTTTAAATATGATCCGACCTGTTTCAAAAGTACCAGGCATGCGGGGATAACATAAGATAAAAAATCTTAGTTCCTCAGAGCAAAGCCTGGTCAAATGCGCAGGAATTAAATTGCG
>Ga0209541_10007444_pt1 | contig 18420 bp, 20 predicted proteins | sample RifCSPlowO2_01_FD_184027 | JGI IMG/M metagenome (GOLD analysis project Ga0209541, IMG submission 184027) | Groundwater microbial communities from Rifle, Colorado - Rifle CSP2_plank lowO2_0.1 (SPAdes) (version 2) | ecosystem: Environmental > Aquatic > Deep subsurface > Groundwater | place... | reverse complement strand
AAAAGGTACTCCAAGTGGAGTTTGAATGTCGTTGAATCAACAATGAAAACATGTGTTGTCATACTTTTTTGAAAACTAAAATATATTCGTGTTTGAAAATATAAAAGCCGCCAACAAGGGCGCGATAACGCCATAGATGTTCTTGATTTAATTTCGCGCGATTATTAACCATATTTTTTATAAGTATGCTTTTTAGTTTCAATCCTTGCCCGCGCTTCAATGTTTCTTGCATGAGATAAAAGCCGAGCGGCACCCATTCGCTATTTGTGTATTTGTCGCCGATAACAATAGCCAAGTATCTATTTAGATCTAGTAAATCGGAAAAGTTTTCTATTGCATCGCCAAATTTTGAAGTAAATTCTTCAACTGTTGCGGCATTGCACAAATCTTCTTTCTTGTTGCTGAATTTTATTATGTCGTGATATGGGGGGTGTAAAATAATCAATTGGACACTTTTTTGACCAATCTTTTTAAGAGAATCCAAAACTTTTTCGCGCGCTTCTTTTGTTGTACTATCGGCGACAATAACTTCTGTAAAAACTTTTCCGCCGTTTGGAAGTTCGCTATCGATATTTTGTACCGCTACGCGTGCGACTTCCGGCATAAGCTCAATGCCTATGCCGTGCCGCCCCAATCTTTTTGATTCAATGAGGGTTGTGCCGTGGCCTAAAAAAGCGTCCAGCACAACATCGCCCTTTTTGGTAAACCTCCGCATCATTTGATTCGGGATTTGTGGGATAAAATTGCCGTGATAAACATTATTGTGGGCACCGGACTTGTCGCGCTCACCAATTAACCACAAACTATCGGTCAGAATATCTTGATATTCTTTCCAATCTTGCAGATTCAGATCGTTAATTTTTAATTTTTGGTTTCCGTTCATAGGGAGTAAATTATTTGTGCGCACGGGCGGATGAGACAAACAAATACCTTAACGATATTGTATAGGATTTTTAAGATTCCATCAACCTTTCACTTTCTCCGCCGCGCTTTCGCGCGATTGGATTTTTTCAGGAATTTTCGATAAAATAAGTTCGAGCTTTGTCGTAAATGTACTCCAAAAAAACAACAAAACCCCGAAGAAATTCGGGGTTTTGTTTGTGCTTTTAAAAGCGGTAAATAATCTTATTTAACAGCTTCTTTTAAGGCTTTGCCGGCTTTAAATTTCGGGACAGTTGTCGCGGCAATTTTAATCTTGGCTCCGGTTCGGGGGTTAACTCCCATTCTGGCCGCTCTTTTTGAAACGCTGAACGCGCCAAAACCGGTCAAAACTACTTTATCGCCCTTGCTCATAGCTTTGGTAATGGCGTCAAAAACAGCGTTAACCGCTTCGCCCGCTTCTTTTTTTGAACTGCAGACGCTTGCCACTGCTTCAATTAATTCGTCTTTAGTCATAGATGTCGCTAATCAATCGCGAATTTTATCTCGAATAATCGCTAATAAATTCGAGATAATTAGCGATAAAATTAGTGACTGATTAGAGATTTATTTTTCGACCTTTAGTATTTTCTATATCTTGTCAAATTTATTTTAATTGGCCAAGTCAATAATCTCCCGCAACCTTTCTATTTTTTTAGCCCTCCCCTGATTGTCCGTTTCCAATAAAACGGCGTTTATCTCCACTGGCCCTTGGGCTATTTCTCCTTTTTTTTGGCGAATTTGAGTTAAAAATTCTTTGATAATAACATCTTTATCAATGCCAATCACAGAATAAGCCGGACCAACCATCCCAATATCTGAAATATAAGCCGTGCCGGCCGGCAAAATTTTATCGTCCGCGGTCGGAATATGAGTATGAGTGCCTAAAACCGCTGAAACCCGACCGTCTAAATAATGACCCATCACTACTTTTTCTGAAGTTGCTTCCGCGTGAAAATCAACAATAATAGCCGCTGTTTTCTCATCCTCGTATTCTTCTAAAATTCTGTCCGCTTCCCGAAAGGGACAATCAAGAGATTCTTTGAAAAATAACCGGCCATTAAGATTTATGACTAAAATCTTCTTTATTCCTATTTCAATTATCTGACAGCCGCGGCCCGGAACCATCGGCGGATAATTAGCCGGACGAAGCAAGGAAATTTCTTTGTCTTCCAATAAAGGTATTGCTTCCGTCTTGTCAAAAATATGGTTGCCTGAAGTAATCAGATCAACGCCGGCTTCAAGAACTTCTTTTAAAGTCCTTTCGCTGACGCCAAGCCCGTGAGCCAGATTCTCTCCATTGGCCAAGACCAAATCCGGCTGATATTTCTTTTTCCATTGAGGCAGTATTTCTTTAATCGCCTCTCTGCCGGGCCGTCCAATAATATCGCCAAAAAATAATATCTTCATATTTTTATCTCGCGTACTCCACCACCCTTGTCTCTCTTATCACGTTTACTTTAATTTCGCCCGGGTATCTTAAATCATCGTGAATCTTATTCGCAATTTCCTTGGCTAACTTATAAGCGCCGAAATCATCCACTTCTTCCGGCTTAACGAAAATCCGAATTTCCCGGCCGGCCTGAATCGCGTAAGATTTTTCAATGCCGGAAAAAGAATTAGCCACATTCTCCAGCTCTTCCAGTCTTTTAAGATAAGCTTCCAAAGTGTCTTTTCTCGCGCCCGGCCTTACCCCTGAAATAGCGTCAGCGGCCTGAACAATGATTGATTCCAGAGTTTCATAAGGATATTCCTCGTGATGAGCCTGCATAGCCTCAATTACTCTTTCGTCAACATTGAATTTCTTTAGAATGTTCCGGCCGATTTCCGTGTGCGAACCCTGAACCTCATGGTCAATCGCCTTGCCAATGTCGTGCAAGAGACCGGCTTTTTTAACAACAGACGCATCAGCGCCCAGTTCTCCGGCAATAGCGGCTCCTAAATGAGCCACTTCCAAGGAGTGCAAAAGAACATTTTGGCCGTAACTCGTTCTAAAACGGAGACGTCCCAAAAGCTTAACTAGTTTTGGGTCAAGACCGACAATCCCCGCGTCATAAACAGCCGCTTCTCCGGCTTCCTGAATTTTTTGACCAATTTCTTCCTTGGCTTTTTCTACCGCTTCTTCTATCCGAGCCGGCTGAATTCGACCGTCAAAAAGCAGTTTATCCAAAACAATTTTAGCGATTTGCCGGCGAATCGGGTCAAAAGCGGAAACAACTACGGCGCCCGGCGTATCGTCAACTAAAACCTCCACGCCGGTCAATCTTTCCAAGGTCTTAATATTTCTTCCTTCTTTTCCAATAATCCTCCCCTTGAGTTCATCGTTGGGTAAATTCACGGTCGTGGTGGTGATTTCCGCGGCGACCGAAGAAGCGTAACGCTGGATAGCCAACCCGATAATTTCCTGGGCTTTTTTGTTCAATTCTTCCTGGCCTTCTACTTTCAGTTTTTGAATCCGCTCCAATAAAACTTGGCTGTGTTCTTTTTCGGCCAGTTTTAACAACTCCTTCTCGGCCTCTTTTTGAGAAAGATTAGCCACTTTCTCAAGCGCCTTTATGTGTTCCTCTTGCGCTTTTTCTAAATCATCTTTTATTTTTCTGACCTTCTGAACTTTTAATTTAAGCTCTGAATATCTTTTTTCTACCTCATTTCCTTTTTCTTCTGTATTCCGCTCCTTTCTTTCCAAACGTTCTTCCGCTCTGGCCCAATGAAGCTGTCTTTGCCTTTCTTCTCCTTTGCTTTCTTCTATGGTTTTATTAGCTTTTTCCTGAGCCTTTAATAATATTTCCTTAGCCGCGGTCTTCGCGTCGCTGATTAATTTATTTAATTTTGCTTCTATGGTGCCGGCTCTTTTTCTGGCAATTGTCTGACGAGTATAATAACCCAAGACCGAACCGGCTACCAAAGCGGTAAATATTACTCCAACTGATAGAATAAAATTGTCCATAAAAATAATGAAATACGCCTCCCTTCAAAATTCCCCGCGTTTTTACGCCAAAAAACCCGTCGCTTTTTGTTTTTTTCACGCAGGTAAAAAACCTTAAAACTAAATCACGAATTAAGAACGGGAAAGATTTTATTTCACTTAAACTGTTCATAATTTAAAGACTACCAAATTAGGACAAGTTCTGTCAATTTTCTTCTTTGACAGTCTTCTTTTTATCTTTTTCTTTCTTTTTGGTTTTCTTTTTCTCTGAACTCTCTTCTTTCTTTTTCTTTTCTTTCTTTTTCTTTTCTTCTTTTTTTATTTCAGCTTCTTTCTCGTGTTCCTCTCCTTTTAATATGTCTATTTTCCAACCGGTTAATTTAGCGGCTAAACGAACGTTTTGCCCTTTAATTCCAATCGCCAAAGAAAGCTGATCCTCGGGCACAATAACTTGGGCCTGATTTTTCTTCTCGTCTATCAAAACATCCATTACTTTGGCCGGCGATAAAGCGCTCTTAATAAATTTAGCCGGCTCTTCCGACCACTCAATAATATCAATTTTCTCGCCGACTAATTCATTAATCACGGCTTGGACCCGGGTGCCTTTCTGCCCGACCATTGAGCCAATAGGATCAACTCCTTGTTCTATGGAAACCACAGCGATTTTGGAGCGGGAACCGGCCTCACGGGCCAGAGATTTGATTTGAACCGTCCCATTACCCACTTCAGGCACCTCTAAAGCAAAAAGTTTGCTGACCATTTTAGGGTGGGCGCGGGAAAGGATGATATTCGGGCCCCGGGATTCTTTTTTAACCTCCAAAATATAAACTCTTAGACGTTGGCCCAAACGATAACGTTCATTGGGAATCTGTTCTTCGGGAAATAAAATTCCGGTCGTCTTTCCAATGTCTAAAAAAACATTGCTCTGCTCCATCCGCTGAACAATCCCGCTCACTATCTCACCCTCTTTTTCTTTATACTCATCGTAAATCGCGTCTCTTTCCGCTTCCCTGATGCGCTGAACAATAACCTGCTTAGCGGTTTGGGCCGCGATCCGGCCGTAATCTTCATGAACTTCTAAAGGAAATTCCAGCGTCTCGCCCGGCTTAACGCTTTTTTGAGTTTTTTTCGCCTCTTCAATCATAATATGCTTTTCAGGATTAAATCTAAATTTCTTTTCCCCTTCTTCCGTTTCTTCGTTCGTTGAAAAACTTCCATCTTCTGCTTTTTCCGCTTTCTCTTCTTCTATTTCTTCCTCTGTTTTAAGCATTGACTCGTCAACCACTAACTTAACCTGAAAAATTTCCATCTTACCGGTTCCAGCGTCAAACTTAACTTTAATATTTTGTCCTTTCCGGCCATAATCTCTTTTATAGGCGGCCGCGATAGCTATCTCAATAGTCTCAATGACCTTTTCTTTGGAAATACCTTTTTCCTCGCAAATTTGCTCAATGGCAGAAATAAATGATTGTTTATCCATGGTTATTATTCAAAGTTTAACACAATTAAACTCAATGTCAATTAAAAAGCGGCTTTTAGCCGCTTTATTTAATCAAACGCCGAATTCAACTCCGCTAAATAATCTCAACGCCGGTAATTTGAGAAATAAAAGGATTCATAGCCCGCAAATCTTTTTTATCCAGCTCATAAATATCGTTTTGCCCGGTAGCGCCGGCAATCATTTTAATATTTTCGGTTTCGGTTAATAAAAATTTAGCTATTTTTTCAGCCCCTTCGTCAATATTTAATTTTCCCGTTAATCTTGGGTCTTGGGTAGCCACGCCAACCGGACATAATCCTCTATAGCACAAATTACATTCCGTACAACCCATAGCGCCCATAAGAGCAAAACCCATAAAAGCAATATCCGCTCCCAAGGCCAATGCTTTGGCCACATCCGCTCCCCCTTTGAGTCCGCCGCCAATCCAGAGCTCTTGCGGAGCTTTCAACTTGTCTAAAGTTTTTCTGGCCCGAACCAAAGCAGACATGGTAAAAAGCCCTGTCTGATTAAGCATCACCTCTGGCGCGGCGCCGGTCGCGCCTTCAAGACCGTCAACGGCAATAATGTCAGGCCCGGCTTCAACCGCCAGCTCAACGTCTTTTTCAATGTGACCGGCTCCTAATTTTAAAATAATCGGTTTTCCTTTGGTTAATTTTCTCAACCAGTTTATCTTGTTCTTTAAATCTTTAATTGAATAAATGTCCGGATGAGCGGCCGGCGAATGCGCATCTTCATCCATTTTAATTTTTCTGATTTTAGCAATTTCCGGAGTAATTTTTTTAGCCGGCAAAAACCCGCCCTGACCCGCCTTGGCTCCTTGTCCGATTTTAATTTCAATCGCGTCAGCGCTTTTAAGATATTTTTCGTCCACGCCAAAACGCGCGGTGCTGTATTGCGCGACTAAAATCTTCGCCAGTTTTCTTTCCTCCGGGAGCATGCCGCCTTCGCCGGTATTAGCCACGGTGCCGGCCAAAGTACTGGCTTTAGCCAAAGATAATTTGGCATTCTTTGAAAGCGCCCCAAAGCTCATAGCCGCGATGGCAATCGGAATATCAATTTTTATCGGCTGCTTGCTTTTTTTGCCGATAATCGCGGAAGAATTTATTTTCTCTTTAAAATAGTCAACCGGCCTTTTGGCTAATTGAGCCGGCATAAAAATCAAATCCTCCCAATTAATCTGACCGGTCTTTTTTGACCGGCCGCTGGCCAAAGCCGGTTGAATGGTTATGTTTTGTTCCATAAAATTAAATAAAAAAACTTTAAGAAAATTTAAAGTATTTTAAGGGTTAGCTCCTAAAAAAATTACCAAACCGCGTTTTTAATATGCTTTAAATCAGCCTTTCTTGTCTTTTCGTCCAATTCTACCGCAATTACATCAATTTGCCAAGTGGTTTCTTCCGAATACCTCTTTTCCAAAAGATAAATTTGAGCAGTTCTTATTAGTCTTTTTTGCTTAGAAACTCCCACTGAATCTTCCGGCCCGATTGAATTGTCTAAAACTTTTTTTCTCGTCTTCACTTCAATAAAAACAATTTCTTGTTTGTCTTTTTGGGCCACAATATCAATCTCTCCCCATTTCTTCTGATAATTTCTGTCTAAAATATTATAATTCTCTCTCTTTAAATAATCAAGAGCGATTTTTTCGCCCAAATCCCCTAATTTCCTTTTAAAGGTAAGCATAAAAAAATATTATAATATTTTTCCGTTTTAAAAGCAATTTTAACCAATCTGCTAGCTTTTCGCAAAAAAATTAATCTCCTCGTAAAACTACCCGCCAAAGCGGGCGCAGCGGAATTCCCCCTTGAACCCCCTTCCGCACCGCCCGAGCTGGAATCCAAGTATTTCGCCCGCAAAGTGGGCAAATCTATATTAACTCCTTATCACCTTCTTCCCGAAACGACTCAAGTATGCGGTTTTTGATAATTTTATTCAACAATGACACATTTCGATACAAAAAGATTTCATCAGTTTTTTCTCCTTTTCGCACGGCAAAAGCATGATCAACAACATCTGTATACTCTCCAAAATTTAACTTTTTGGATTGCTCATAAATATCATCGTAAGTAAGAGGAAAACTTTTTGTTTCAAGAAGCATCAAACACCGAACTCCAAACAAGCACGACTTAGAAAACTCGACTGCGGCAGTAATCTCGTCTCCGTTTCGTTTTGATAAAATTGCCGCAAGCGCGAAGCCAGTATCAAATCTGATTCGTTGCAACAAATCCAAAGTGGTAATTTTCGGCGGTTTAAAATTTTCAATAACTTTCTCGCCATACAATGTCTTTCCCGCTTCAACTAATTCTCGGAAATAGATATTTTCAGGAAATGGAGTGTCAATTTTATAGGAGAGAAAGTCCTCATATTCAAAAGGATACAAAACTACATCCCTGTACGGATTGATTTCTTTCAATTCGGAGCACGATATTTTCTTATCTCTTAAGTAGAGCACGCCTACTTCATAATCACTCCGACTTAAAGAGTCTATTCGAGCCCGCGAACCATAGAGAAAAATTGAAACTGGATCAAATTTTTCCGTTATAGCTTTAATTGTTTCTTCAAGTTTTTTATCCATAACTATTATTCTAATTTCTCGTTTTTCTCTTTTGATTTTTTCAAAATCAAATCCGTCAGTGTTCTATTATATTCTTTTATCCTTTCATGTTCTCTATCATCAACGATTCGCATAGCATCATCAAGAAAATCGTACCTGATTTTAGTAAAGTTTTCGATGCAAACCTCCTTGTTATCTATAGTGGTAATTTTATACTCGCTGTTATCCTCAATGATTTCTTTTATGCCAATCTCTTGTAAATTGGCGTCTCCGAGCTTGTCCCTCATTTTTTGAATATCGTGCCCCAAATTTCTTAATTCTTCGTTTATGGAATCTTTATTAGAAAAGTTTCCTATCATTACTAATCTTGATTTCAAAATCAGTTCAAAATTATAAGAAAGCAAAATATAGAATGTCCTTAAATAAGCCATGTCTGTTGCATCGTTCATTATTCTGGATAATGAATCCTCTATAAAAGATAGCCCTGTGGAAGCTACGCTCGTAAGACGATAAGCGTATTTATATTTTTCTTCGTTGGTCATAACAATCTTTATTACCTTTTTGTGATAATTCTGATCGTAAAACATCAGTACGAAAGCCCACGCCGAGGGATGAAGCCCCGAGGCTCTAACCCTCTTAAATCGTGAAATGTGGTGTTATTCTAGTATTTGCGCGAACCTTTTTTGAACGGAACTCCTGATGTGCCCCGCGCTAAAATTTATCAATGGAGCCAAAGGGAATCGAACCCTTATCCTCGCAATGCGAATGCGATGCTCTGCCACTAAGCTATGGCCCCATAACAGCGCAAGGTAAAAATGCGGCGCTCTACCGCTAAACTACGAACTGGAGTAGCAAGATCTCCATAAACTTATCTTAAATCTTTTTTCTTTTCTTCAAATTCTTTTTTGTCAATTTCACCTTTGGCGTATCGCTCTTTTAAAATATCTAAAGCAGACTGGCCATTTTTACCATCACCCTTATTCTGATTAGCCAGCCACTTAATTAAGACAACAATACCGACAATCACCAAAACCCAAAATAAGAGCATAAAAATCCAGCCGAACCAGCCAAAAGGTGAAAACCCAAAATTCATCATAGACATAGGATTATTCGTAAGATTACTATAGTTATTTAATGCTGATGGATTCGACCAACTACCCATCATGCCGCCGCCCATCATCATTTGCATCATAGGCATCATATTGCTATTCATCAGGTTTTGAGGCATTGGCGCGTTGGGTTCGCAATTACTCATCCGTTTGCCCATAACAACATGTATTTGTTCCTCGCCTTCTTCACCCATCATCTGCGTCATCATGTTATTCATTGCCTCGTGAGAATCACCCATCATTTGACCCATAAAGTATTCGCCCAATACTTCAAAGTCTTCATCGGATAAATCCGCGCAGGTTATTTGTCTTGCCTGTAGTTTCTCCCAAACCACTTTTCCCTCTGTTTCTTCGCGCGCGGTGTGTCCGTCATCGTCTTGCGCAAAGGAGAAAATTGGAAAAGCAAAACTTAGAATAAGAATTAAAATTGTTAGTGAAAGATATTTTTTCATAATTTTCAAAATGTCTGAATTGGTCGGGCTGCCCGGGGTCGAACCGGGGCTAAATCCTCCCGAAGGACTCGTGCTGCCAATTACACTACAGCCCGCTATTATTTAATATTTCTTTTATCCCATCCTCTATTTTCACTCTTGGCCGCCAGCCGAGCATTTTTTCAGCCAAGGTTATGTCAGCCAAAGTATCATGCGGTTCAATTCGCGGCGCGATGTATTTAATTCTTAAATCAGCTTTAGGGTTTTTCTTTGAATAATGCTTAATGAATATTTTTGCCGCTTGATTGATGGTATAATTTCTATTGGCGCCGATATTCATTACTTCGCCCTGTCCGACTTTTTTACTGTTCATAGCTAAAATATTGGCTCTGACCACATCAGCCACATTCGTGAAATCCCGGCTTTGCTCGCCGTCTCCGGTAATAGTCAAAGGCTGATTATTGGCCAATTGTTTTAGAAAAACCGACATCACTGTCACATAAGCGCCCTTATCGCTCATTCGCGGGCCGTACACATTAAAATATCTTAAAGAAACCGACATCACTGTCACATAAGCGCCCTTATCGCTCATTCGCGGGCCGTACACATTAAAATATCTTAAAGAAACCGTTTCTAATTTATGAATCAAAGAAAATAATCTACAATATTCTTCGCCCACATACTTTTGAAGGCCGTAAGGACTCAAGGGCTTTGCTTTAAAATCTTCTCTCGTAGGCATTTTTTCCGCGTCGCCGTAAGCCGAAGAAGAAGCGGAATAAACCACTCTTTTAACTCCGGCCCTTTGACTAACCACCAAAACATTTAAAATGCCTTCAATGTTGATTCTATTAGTCTCAACCGGATTTTCAATGGAATACTGAACGCGCGGCATAGCGGCTAAAAGAAACACTCCGTCAATATTTTTAAAAAACGGACTAATCTGCTTTAAGTTTCTGATATCCGCTTTAATAAACTTGGCTTTTGGATTGATATTTTCTCTTTTGCCGGTTGATAAATTATCAAGCACGATGACTTGATGTTTTAATCTGATTAACTCATCAACCAAATTAGAGCCGATAAAACCAGCCCCGCCCGCGACCAAATATTTTTTGTTTTTTGTCTTGTTTTTCATTTGACCCAATGTTTTTGTTTAATTTCCAAATCTACTTCTTCTTTTTTTTCTTTAACTTTTTTATTTTTTTCTTTTAGTTCTTTATCTGAAAGTTTATTCAGTTCTTTGATTCTCTTTTTCAAATATTCTTTAGTGTTTTTTTCCGGCTCGTCTAAAACTTCAGAAAGCAAAGCGCTTAGAATGAAGCCGACTTTTGGGCTAGGCGGAATGTTTAAAATTTCCATCACTTCATCGCCATTGATTTTAAGCATCTTGACTGAAATCGGGTCCTTGGAAACCTTTTCAATCACATATTGAAGATGGCGGAGTTTATAAGGCACGGCCTTGGGCACCCCGCTTCCCAATCTATCAGCTACCCTCAAATTTATCAAGTCGTCAATATTTTCCGGGCCAACCCGGCGCAAAAGCCGGCGCACCGCGGCTTCAGTTACTTCGTCCACCCCATAAACAAACATGTGATTGCGGACTAAATTGGCCACTTTTTCAATTGTTTTTTTAGGGAATTTTAATCTTTCTAAAATTGCCGCGCTGAATCTCGCTCCTAATTGGTCGTGATTGTAAAAAGTTGATTCCGGGCCTTCGCCCATTTTAGTCTGAGGCTTGGCAATATCGTGAAAAAGAGCGGCTAATCTGACTTCCAGATTATATTTTCTTTGGGCCGCGTATTTAAAAGAAAGAATTGAGTGCTGATAAATCGTGTAGATATGATGCCGGTTCTGGCTTACGCCCACGCCTTTTTCAAGTTCCGGAATAACATATTTTAAAAGATTAGTTTCTCTTAAGAGTTCAACGCCCTGTTCCGGCTCCTCTGACATAATTATTTTAATCAACTCATCTCTGATTCTTTCTTTAGCAATAGCCTTTAACCAGCCGGCGTTTTTTTGAACGGCTTTAAAAGTTTCCGGCTCAATCTTAAAATCCAATTCCACGGCCAACCTAACCGCTCTTAACATTCTTAACGCGTCTTCATTAAACCGTTCATCAGGACTGCCCACGGCTCTAATAATTCTCTTTTCTAAATCATCTTGCCCATTAAAATAATCAATAGCTTCCTTACTATCAAGTGCCATGGCGTTTATGGTAAAATCACGGCGAGCCAAATCATCTTTTAAGTTCCCAGTGAAACTGACTTTATCCGGATGCCGCTTGTCCGTGTATTTCTCGTCTATCCGATAGGTAGTAATCTGAATCTCCTTTAAAGACGGCTTTTTGCTTTTAACCTGAACCGTAACAGTGCCGAATTTATTTTCATAAAAGCTTTTTGGGAATATTTTCTTAATCTGTTCCGGTTTGGCATTAGTGCAAATATCCCAATCTTTGGGCTCTTTCCTCAATAAAAAATCGCGGACGCAACCGCCCACCGCGTAAGCATCAAAGCCGCTTTTCTTTAGTTTTTCTAAAACAGATTGAACTTCTTTTGGAATAGTCATTATTTTTATCATACTCTTAAAAATCCTTTTTGACAATTGACGATTATTAGTTTTTAAGGTAAATTACAACTAAAGTATAATTAGTTTTGCGCCCGTAGCTCAATGGATAGAGCGTGTGGCTTCGAACCACAAGGTTGCACGTTCGAGTCGTGCCGGGCGCGCTAAGAATTAAAATGCGCCCATAGCTCAATCGGCAGAGCAGTTGCCTCTTAAGCAATTGGTTTCAGGTTCGAGTCCTGATGGGCGCATAAACATCAAGCGCATACGCTTTAAAAAGCGTATGTCGCAAGGCGATATTTGCCGAGCTATTGATACGGACAAAAGCTATATGAGCGCGATTGAGGGTGGCAAGGTGAATGTTACGCTGGTAGTTTTAGAAAAGCTCGCCCAAGCGCTTGATGTTTCGGTTGATGAGTTGCTGAAATAATTATGAAAGATTTGAAACGGGAAAATACGCCCACAGAAAAACAAAACCCCATTGATAGACTGGCTTACAAAGGCGATCTTGGCGTTGTCGTGGATAGAGTAGCTGGGGCGTATGAGATTGGTAGCCCAACTAATTTTTCTGTTATTGGAGTTGGGTACGAAGATTGCAATGTGGTTATACAAACCGCTGACGGGAAATATGTAGCGAAAATCTTTTCTAAAGACCGTAACCAGGAAGCTATAGCTCGCTACAGTACGATAATGGAAAAGGCGGTTGAAGCGGGCGTAAATCATCCACCGCTCATTAAGACGAGCAACGGCGAAGTGGTTTACTCTGACCCGCAAGCAAACGGGGTTTCAATGGTTTTAATGCAGTTTGTGGAAGGTCAAACATTTCTTGAACTTAATAGCGTGCCCGATGTAAAGGAACAAGAAACAGTGATTGAACAGGCGGCAAAGGTTAATAAAATTGACTACCATCCGCCGTACCTTTTTGATACTTGGGCAATTCCGAATATCAAAGAGATGTTTGAGCGCATTAAAAAGTTTATTGAACCTGCTGACTTAAAACTCATCGAAAAAGCTATGGCGAGGTACATAGAAATTCCGGTAGATACCCTGCCGCACTGCTTTGTTCACGGCGATTTTACGAAGGCCAACATAATGAGAGGAAATGACGGCAAGATTTATATCCTAGATTTTTCTGTCGCTAACTGGTATCCGCGGATTCAGGAACTTGCGGTCATTGCGGCAAACTTACTGTATGATGAGGGCAGTGGTTTATCACTACGAGATAGAACAGAGCGCGTTTTAGAAATGTACGACGAATTAAATCCTCTTACACCAGAAGAAAAGCAACATCTTTATGCATATGCGTTAGCTGGTATCGCGATGGAATTTATGGGAGGCCATCAAGAAAAGTTTATCAAAGGCAATACTACGGAAGAAACTGAATACTGGCTCAATCTCGGGCGTAATGGGTTAAGGAAAGAATTATCCAAATAAATTTATGAAGCTATATAATAAAATTTACAGCGATCTTATTAAACACGAAAATAAAAAAGCGGCAGAAATTAATAAGAAATATCACAAGTACGATGGCCACCGCTCTTTAGGAATAAAAGTGGGTGCGCTTGATAAGTTACTAAAGCAATACAAAACAGAAGTTAAAAACTTGTCTTACAAGGAAGCATTTGCGCAAGCGCAAATGCTTTACAAAGACAAAATCGAAGACACAATTTTGGCGGGAAATTTTGTGTTGCAAAACAAAATAGATTGCATTGGAAAATCCGAGTTACCACTTTTAGATAAAGCCCTCGACCATTTTTGCAGTTGGTCTACGATAGACGATTTTTGTATGGATGTTTTACAACCAATTCTTTTGAAATATCCAAAAGATACGCTTCGCTTTCTCAAAAAATGGAATCAATCAAAAAATATGTGGAAACGCCGCGCAAGTGTTGTCGCGTTTGTTCGCAAAGTTGGTGAGAACGGGGAATTTACTAACGAGGCATTGGCACTTTGCGAAAATTTGATTTTTGATAAAGAGGATTTAGTGCAAAAGGGTGTCGGCTGGTGTCTTAAAGATGTTATGCGCGGCGACAAGAAAAAAGTTTTTGAGTATGTCAAAAAATTGAGAAAGCGAAGCGTTCCTGCTACAATAACCCTGTACGCAATCCGTGATTTGAAAGGCACAGAAAGGGTAGAAATTTTAAAGAAATAACTGGCGGCGAAAAAATTTTGGCCTCCCGCGAGGACGCGGCGAAAGTGAGGGTGTGGGGGAATTCCGCCGCGCCCGAGCGTTCCGCCGAAGTCCCGCACCAGAGCAAGCTCGGTGCGAGATAAACTCCGCGGAGCCGGTCAGTTCCGCTCAAAAAATGTTCGCGCAAAGTGTATAATTACAGCACAAATAAAAACACCCGCCATATGGCGAGTGTTTTTAATGTTTTCGTTTATGCCTCTTATTGCCGCGGACTACTTATTATTCTCTTTAAAATGCCGGTTAGTCGTTTCAATTAACCGCTCTGTGATTTTTATGTGCTCTTTCTCGTCAGTGATAATCAAAGAAATCTTCTCTTTTTCTTCTGGCTCATCCAAAATAGCCAGTAAGCGCTGGCACATATCCAGGGCCCGATGTTCTGCCTCAAGCCCTTTGTTCAGATTAAAAATAATATCTTCTTTGCTCATTGAGCAATTGTCTTTGGTCATAAGGGGTTACTTTTGTAATTATTGAATATATCCTCAATAAACTGCTTATGCTTTAATGATTCTCTATAAAGAATATCCATGCCGTCGCGAAAACCATCTCTCTGGTCTTCAAGTAAGCAGTTTTCAACGCCAAAATCAAGTAATAAAATATACAACGAAATTAAAGTGTTTTCCGCTTCTTCTTCTTTTAATAAATTCTCTATAATCTCGGCTGTTTTCTTTTCTTTCATGGTTTTAGTTTTAATTACCCGCATTATATCAGAAAAAATAATTCCGGGCAAGAAAAATTTGCCTTATTTGGATAGTTATGATAATATGGCTTTAAAAGACGCGGATGTTATTCCATAAGATAAAAATATTATGTTAACGCCAAAAGAAAAACAGAAAATTATCGGTAAGTATAAAACGCATGAAAAAGACACCGGTTCTTCAGAAGTGCAGGCGGCTATTTTTACGGAACAAATTGAACAATTAACCAAACATTTAAAAAAACACCCAAAAGACAATCATTCCCGCCGGGGGCTTTTGAAAATGGTTATGAAAAGGAAAAGATTATTGAATTATCTTAAAGACGAGAGCGAAAGAAGATACAACAGCGCGATTAAAAAATTGGGGTTGAAAAAATGAGCATTATCAAACACAAAGAACAACGGGTCGGCGTCCTAATTGATGTGCAGAATATGTATCATTCGGCCAGAAATCTTTACGCGGCCCGGGTTAATTTTAAGGAAGTTATGAAAAACGCGGTGGCCGGCCGGAAACTAATCCGCGCCATTGCTTATGTAATCCGCACCGAGACCGGCGAGGAAAAACCCTTTTTTGAGGCCCTGACCAAGATGGGCATTGAGGTTAAAATGAAAGATTTACAGATTTTTTACGGCGGTTTAAAAAAGGCGGACTGGGATGTGGGCATAGCCGTTGACGCGATTCGTCTTCTACCTCTTTTAGATGTTATTGTCTTAATCAGCGGCGACGGCGACTACTGTCCCTTGGTAGAATACTTAAAAAATGAAGGCCGGCAAGTGGAGGTAATCGCTTTCGGCAAAAGCGCTTCAGGCAAACTAAAAGAATTAGCTGATGATTTTATTGATTTAAGCGAAAACCAGAATAAATATCTGCTTGAAGTCAAGGGTAAAAAAAGAAAAATCTTTATACGATAATTAAATCGTCTGATCTTCAGACAGGTAGACTACTATATCAAGAAGCATACGAATAATAGTCTAAAGTCTGAAGACCAGAAAAAAGCGTTATGCAACCTAAACAATTTAAGACGGATTTTGGCGGCCAAGAACTAAAAGTTGAAATCGGCCGATTAGCCGAGCAGGCCAATGGCGCGGCTTTGGTTACTTACGGCCAAACAACGGTTTTAGCCACGGCCACGATGAGCAGATACCCGCGGGAAGTTGATTATCTGCCGCTTCTGATTGATTACGAAGAAAAACTTTACGCGGCCGGGAAAATCAAGGGCAGCCGGTTTATCAAAAGGGAGGGTCGGGCCTCTGACGAAGCTATTTCAACAGGCCGGATGATTGACCACGCTTTCAGGCCTCTTTTTGATAACCGCATTAGAAATGACATTCAAATCATTTTAACTGTTCTTTCTTTTGACAAAGAAAATGACTCTGATATTCCGGCTTTAATCGGCGCTTCCTTAGCTCTTTCTATTTCTGACATCCCCTGGGCCGGCCCGATTGGCGGAGTCAGAGTCGGCCGAATAGAAGACAAATGGATTTTAAACCCCACTTACGAAAACAGAGAAAAAAGCGAACTTGATTTAATAGTCGTTGGTCCAAGCGGAAAAATTAATATGATTGAAGGCGGAGCTAAGGAAGTTCCTGAAGATATTTTTATCTCGGCCATAGAATTTGGCCAAAAACATCTCGCAAAAATAATTGATTTTCAAGAAGAAATAATTAAAGAACTGAAGCCGGAAAAAGCGGTTTTAGAACTTAAAGAACCGGATAAAGATTTGACTCAAAAGGTCAAAGAATTTCTGACTGATAAATTAGAAGCCACCATTTATCAGACGCAAAAAACCCGGAGAGAAACCGGCTTAAATCTTTTAAAAAAAGAGTTAATTGAAACTTTGGCCCCCGAGGACCAGGAAAAACAAAAACAAACAGCCGAATTTTTTGAAAAAGAAATTGACTGGCTTGTTCATCAAAATATTTTAAATTCGCCAACCGGCGAAGAAAAAAGACCTGACGGCCGAAAATTAGACGAAGTCAGGCCATTAGACTGCCAAGTTTCGTTTTTGCCTCGCACTCACGGCTCCGGATTGTTTCAGCGCGGCAACACCCAAGCTCTTTCCGTAGTAACCTTAGGCGCGCCCGGAGACGAACAAACTATTGACGGAATGGAAATAGAAGAAAAGAGGCGGTTTATGCATCATTATAATTTCCCGCCGTTCTGTACCGGAGAAACCGGCTTTATGCGCGGCCCGGGCAGAAGAGAAATCGGACACGGCGCTTTGGCTGAACGGGCTCTTTTATCCTTACTCCCTAAAAAAGAAGAATTCCCCTACGCCATCCGGGTAGTGTCAGAAATCCTTTCTTCCAACGGATCTTCTTCCATGGCTTCGGTTTGCGGCTCAAGTATGGCTTTAATGGACGCTGGCGTACCCATAAAAGCCCAGGCGGCCGGCATTGCCATGGGATTGATGTTTGAATCTTTTGAGAATTATAAAATCTTAACTGATATCCAGGGGCCGGAAGACCACCACGGCGATATGGACTGTAAAATCGCCGGCACAAAAAACGGAGTGACGGCTTGCCAAATGGATGTTAAAATACAAGGAGTTAATCTGGACATTCTTAAAAAAGTTTTTGAAGAAGCGAGAAAAGCCCGATTACTTATTCTTGAAGAAATGAATAAAGCGATTAGCCAGCCAAGGCCGAATCTTTCTCCTTTTGCTCCTCGTATTTTAACCATTCAAATAGATCCCAAAAAAATCCGCGATGTTATCGGACCCCAAGGTAAAGTCATTAATGGCATTATCGCTGAAACCGGAGTAGATATTGACATTGAAGACAGCGGCTTAATCTATATTACGGCCAAAGACGAACAAGCCGGCCAAAAAGCCCTGACTTGGATTGAAAACCTGACAAGAGAAGCAAAAAAGGGCGAAATTTTTCAGGGTAAAGTTACAAGAATTATTGACTTTGGCGCTTTTGTTGAGGTTTTACCCGGTCAGGAAGGATTAGTTCATATTTCTGAATTAGCCCCTTATCGCGTCAAACGGGTTGAAGACATTGTTAAAATCGGAGAAATAATCACGGTCAAAGTTAAAAACATTGATGAATTAGGGAGGATTAATCTGTCCCTTAAAGAAGCTAATAATAAATCTTAAAAATTACTCTATTAGGTTAATTTTATATGGATTTAAAAATCCCCACACCGCCAAATCAAACAAATGAGCCGGAAAAAAAACCGATTCAGCCAGTAATCCGGACCATGCAAAAAGACATTAAACGGCTAAGCGGATATGCTCCGCCGCCAACTAATCTTCCGCTTCCCCCTTTACCCAAAAGTCTGGAAGGAATTCAGAAAAAATTTGTCGTAAATAAAAATGACGAACAAAAACAATCATGGATTCAAAAAGAACAGGAAGAAAGAAAAAAACAAGAAGAAGGGGCGCGAAAAGAAGCGGAGAAAAGAAAAGAAAGAGAGGAAAAAATAAGAAGAAAAGCGGAAAAGTTGGCCAGAAAAGCCGAAGAAGCCAGAAAAGAAGCAGAGGAAGAGGCCAGAAAAGCCGAAGAAGCCAGAAAAGAAGCAGAGGAAGAGGCCAG
>Ga0209541_10007436_pt1 | contig 18438 bp, 16 predicted proteins | sample RifCSPlowO2_01_FD_184027 | JGI IMG/M metagenome (GOLD analysis project Ga0209541, IMG submission 184027) | Groundwater microbial communities from Rifle, Colorado - Rifle CSP2_plank lowO2_0.1 (SPAdes) (version 2) | ecosystem: Environmental > Aquatic > Deep subsurface > Groundwater | place... | reverse complement strand
TTATGATGTCGGTCTTGCCGGCATTGGGAATTTAAGCAATTCAACGCTTTTCCACCTTATAGTTTATGAGAATAATGTTGCGCCTGTTATAACGAGAGTTGCGCCAACATTTAATACAAGCACAGTTGAAAATGCAACAAACCTTTTGTTTTTCATGACTGTCTCTGATGTGAACACAAAACTTCCAAACAGCGATACGCTTAATGTGACGTGGAAAATTGATGGTGTAACAAATAAGACAGAGACGAGTGTTGCAAATGGCAGCAGTTCACAATGGTATTACTATGCAAACTTCACAGATGAAACAACAAATTCTACTCCCCATAATGTCTCAGTATATGTGTATGACTCCCAGAATGCTTTTTCTTTAATCTCCTGGAATGTGACTGTAAACCACACGAATGCCCCTCCTGAATTCAGAGGCACTATAAATAACCAGACAATTAGCGGAACAAGCTATGTGGACATTACATGCTATTTTGGCGTAGACAGCGGCTCATGCGACTCTGGCGGCACATCATATTCCAATACAGGATACTTCATCGATATCGACCATTCAGACCCAAGATACAATGACACAGTGAATCTTACCTTTCATGTTCTGAACAAGGACTGTAATGTAACGCAGAATGGTTCGACCATTTCAGTTAATCTGAGTAATGAGACATTAGTTGCAACATTCCATACAACAGCAAGTGCCGCAGAATGCTTTAACATAACAATAGCCGATAAGAATAATCCTGAATACAACAAGACATCAAATAAATTCTTGTTTAATCTTACCGTGAATCCGCCTGGTGTGACGACAACTATTATACCTGTCAGCGCTGGCGGGGGAGGCTCAAGCAAGTCAAAGACAAAGCCTGTAATGCTGAAAATACTTGTGCCAGAACCTGTCTCTATGTTCACCTTAGGAAAGATAGTTGTTCCTATAAAGCTTCAGAATAAGGGGCAGATGGATTTGAGGGGGATAAGAATCACAGCAATGGCCACTTTGGAAGGGATTAAGACAGAATTAGAGAAGGATTATTTCGGGGAGTTGCTCATTGGAAAAGAGGAAAAATTTGATTTGACAGTGCTCTCTGACGCGAATGCCAAGGGCTCTTATGAAATAATCATAAATGCCACTGTTGAATCGCCTGCTTATTCTGATACCGCCTCATTCTTTGTCAACCTTATTGAGATGGGCTGGCAGGAGAAAATCAAGGCGCAGGAGAAAATAATATTCTTGGAGGAGCTTTTGATAGGCAATCCAGAGTGCCTCGAATTAAAAGAGCTTCTGAATGATGCAAAAAAGGCATTAGAGGCGAATGATTTCAAGAAGGCTATTGATATGGCAGACAAGGCAATAGAGGCATGCAAGTATGCAGTAAGCTCAAAGGGAAAGGTTGTTCAGGTAAAAAGAACGTTTGGGGTTAATAATTTCATTTTGATATTCACTGCTTCATTGTTAGGGTTTTTATTATTGCTTTTTATATTCAACTCATATAAGAGGGCAAGATTCAAGAGAGGCGATTGAGAAAATTTATAAATCAGAACTGTTTGAAATTTAAAATGACAAAAGACGAATTGCAGGAAAAAGTCAAGGATTATGCCAAAGTTATCATCAAGATAAGAGAAGAGATGCAGAAGGCAGTTGTCGGGCAGGAAGAAATAATTGACAATCTTTTGTGTGCTATAATTGCAGACGGCCATGTACTTGTTGAGGGCATTCCAGGAATAGCAAAAACGCTTATTGTCAGGGCATTAGGAAAAGTGACTGGCTGCGAGACAAAGAGAATACAGTTTACTGTTGACCTGCTGCCAACAGATATACTTGGCATAACATCATACACAAAAGAGCGCGGGTTTGAGGTCGTGAAAGGGCCTATATTCGCAAATTTTGTGATAGGCGATGAAATAAACAGAAGCCCTCCAAAAACACAGTCAGCTATGCTTGAGGCAATGCAGGAGAAGCAGGTTTCTATTGGGAGGGAGACATTCCCATTGCCACGGCCATTCTTTGTAATGGCAACACAAAATCCTATTGAAACAGCAGGTGTTTACAATCTGCCTGAGGCACAAATAGACAGGTTTTTGATGAAATTACTGATATATTATCCAAAACCCTTTGAGGAGCAGAAAATATTGAAGACTAATATGACTTTAAGAAAGTTTGATGAATTCAGCCTCAAGCCAATCCTCTCGCCAAAAGAGATTATTGAAATGCAGGAGACAGCAAAAAAGATATACACGGCAAAATCTGTTGAGGAATACATAATAAGGATAGTAAATATGACAAGATACACAAAGGGATTGACATTTGGTAAATATATAGAATGGGGCGGCTCGCCAAGAGCCTCTATTGGATTGTACATAGCATCAAAGGCAAGGGCATTGATGCTGGGGAATACATTTGTCACGCCCCAGCATGTAAAGGATGTTGCATATAACATATTAAGGCACAGGATACTGCTTAATTACGAAGGGCTTGCAGAAAACATAAAATCTGATACGATAATAAAAGAGATTCTTGCAAAAGTTCCAGTGCCGTAACTGGCTTCCAATTGAATATTTGAAATAAAAAATGAAACGCTATCTTAATGTTGATTTGCCAAAGGCAATGAAGGAATTTGAAGTTGCCTTGAAAAAAATGGTGGCAACAAGAATAGTGGGGCACTACCAGAGTTTATTCAGGGGCAAAGGGCTGGAATTTGATGCATACAGGAATTATCTGCCTAGCACAGATGATGCAGGAAGGATTGACTGGAAGGCGAGTGCAAGGGCGAATGAGCTTCTTATCAGGGAATATATTGAGGAAAGGGATGTGCAGGTTTTTTTTGTTATTGATGTAAGCAGCAGCATGGTGTTCGGCTCAAGCGAGAAGATTAAGAATGAATATGCCTTGGAGATGATTGCAGCTCTTGCTAATCTTATACTCAAGGCAGGGGACAGGGTGGGATTCCTCATTTTCAATGACAAGATTGTCAAATTAAGAATGCCTGCTCCTGGGCAGAGGCAGTTCTTTATTTTGTCAAAGGCACTGCTCAACCCAGAGATATACGGGGGAGGTTATGATTTGCGCAATGTTTTGAAATTTTTATCTGGCGCCCTGCCGTCGGGAGTATCACTTGTTTTGATAATCTCTGACTTTATTGGGCCGAGAGACTGGAGCAGGGAACTGAGGATATTAAACAAGAAGGTTGAGACAGTGGGTATAATGATTTCTGACCCTAGGGACAGGATATTGCCTGATGATGCGCAGCAGGTTGTTGTCGGAGACCCTTTTTCAGACAGGACAGAATTGATTGACCCATCGCTTATAAAAGCGAGATACGAGAAATATGCGCAGCAGCAGGAGGCGGAGATAATTAATTCATTTAAGGAGGCGGGATGCGATTTTTTAAAGTTAAGCACTGATAAGTCATTCATCATCCCCCTCGCAGGTTTTTTCAAGATGAGGGCAGGAAAAAGGAGATAATGAGAATTTAGAATGGACATAACATTCAAGGATCAGGTGTATTTGTGGTTTTTATTCTCAATCTTGATACTCATTGTTATCCATTTTATCACCCTGAACCACACAAAGCGCAGGGCATTGAAATTTGCAAATTTTGAGGCGATTGAAAGGGTCACAGGAAGCGAGATATTGTCAAAGAATATAGTTCTTCTCTATATCAGGCTGCTCATAATCGTATTTGTCATTTTTGCAATTTCCGGCACCACTGTCTGGTATACTGGCAGGGCGACAAATACTGATTTCATTTTGGCGATTGACGCATCATCAAGCATGCGGGCGCAGGATATCCAGCCAAACAGGTTGGAAGCAGCAAAATCTTCTGCGATATTCTTTGTTGATTCTGCTTATGCGAGAACAAAGATAGGCATATTGTCATTTTCCGGTTCTGCATTTCTTGAATTGGAATTGACCGATGATTTATTCAAGGTTAAGCAGGCGATAAATGGGGTAGATTTCAGCTCTGTAGGAGGCACAGATATACTTGATGCTGTTGTCACCGGCACTGATATGCTGCTGCCGGGAAAGAATGCGAAAAGCATAATCCTATTAAGTGACGGCCAGTTCAATGTCGGCAGCATAGAGGATATAATTTCCTATGCGAAGAAGAACAATGTTCTAATCAACGCAATTGGGATAGGAACCCCCGAAGGGGGCTCGATTGCAAATATGTCCTCTGGCGAAAGTGTTCTTTCAAAAATCGATGTAGATGCACTTAAATCAATCGCTTATAACACCGGGGGAAGCTTCCATTTCGCAAAAACAAGGGCGGAACTGGAGGCGGCATACCTTGATATTCTCAAGTCTTCTATAGCGCGCCTTTCATTTAATACTGCACCTGCATTTTTAATGCTCGCCTTGATACTTCTTTTAGTCGAATGGATTCTTGTAAACACGAGATACAGGACATTGCCTTAAGGCAATGTCCTATAGGGTTAATTCTCAAAAATAATTTGGGAATTATTAAAGAATAAAATCTTCTTCTTTATAAGCTGGAGAAGTAATACATACGATATTCAATTCCTCAGAATCACTTTTGTTTTCCAATGCATGAACCTTATCTCTCAGAACATAGATAACTGAACCTTTTTTAATATTAAATTTTTCTTCATCAACTCTCACCTGACCAACGCCAGAGGAAACATAGTATATTTCTTCACTAATCTTATGATAATGCGGTATTGCCTTTCTTCCCTTGGGTAAAAATCCAACAGCTAGTGCAATATCTAATCTTTCTCGCTCATCCGGGGGAATTAATTCGTAAATCAATGCTCCGTCTAATGCAGTTATAGGTGGCTTGTCATGCTTAAATGTTTCTGGAATAAAAGTTTCATTAGCAAAATCATCCAAAAGTTCAACATCATGTGGGCTGAAGGGGGGAACAGCAAATACAAGATGTTCTAAATTAGAATTCCCTATATTTTTCAGTTTGTGGGGAGTCTTTGGTGGGAGCATAACATATGTTCCCCCTTTTGCTCTGATGGATTTGTCTCCATAATACAAAATACCCTCTCCATCAAGAACAAAGTAGACCTCTGTCATTATAGAATGTTGATGCCAAAGGGAAACATTAGCTGGATTCATTATAACATGAGCCATACTAACTTTAGGTAGCGAAATAACTTCCCTTAATACTTGATTGCAGATATTATCAGTGGTTGGCAATTGGTACACATCAATTAATCTTGGGATTGCCATAAGAATAAGAGTATTTCTAATATATATAAAATTTATTGAGTTTTGCTCATTTGCTAATTCAACCAATATAATTATGCTTTTGCAGTTTCTCAAGCTTGGACCTTATTCCTTCTGTCTCTTTGTCAAGCCACTCTAATCTCTTGCTCTTGATTTCAGTTGGCTTTTTCTCATGCTCAACCCTTTCCTTTTTCGCAATTTGCTGCAATGGTAATTGTATAACTGTTTCTTTAATTTCCAGGGGTTTTATTTCAGAAATCTTTCTGTATTCTGGCAGGGGTATAGGCTCTGATTTTCTTGCTTCTTTTATAATAGTATGGGTTATTTCTGGTTTGGGAATAATATTTTTATGTTCATGCGGCTTTTGATGCTCATGCTTCACTGATTCTTGGTCTATTGCCTGTCTTACAATTGCCTCCCCTATGCTTCTTATTCTTTCCTTCGCCTCTTCTTCTATCTTTTCCAGTTTCTTTAACTCATTCAATTCCTCCTGTGTTTCCTTTATTTCAGCTTTTTTGTGGGCTATCGCTTTATGCTTATGCTCTTCTTTCCCGCCTGTTACTTTTTGCGCCTCTTCATTCATCTGGCCAAGTCTGCTTGTGAAGTATTCAAGCTGCTTTTTGCTCTTTTCGCTATAGAAAGTTGAAAATAGCATTTCGTTGATGCTCTTGTAAAACTTTGCCAGCCTTTCCTGCGCCTCCTTTCTTTCTTCTAGTGGAAGCTTTGTGTATGACCTGAGTATCTTCTGATAGATGCCCTTTGCTATATCCATGTCCTGCTTCAATGCCTCTTCCTCTTCAATCATCATTGCAAACAATTTCTGCTTTCTTGCATGCTCTCTTTTTGATTCATCCCTGAATGTTCTTATCGTTTCAACTAAATTGGTGAAGAAATTCTGGTTCTTTTGCTGCAGCACCCTGCTGACGGCGAGTTTTTCTTTCCCCTCTTCTTTTGGTGCTTGCTCCTTTCTCAGGATATTCTCCAATTCATCGGCGAATTTTGCAAGTTCTTCTTTTGATATCTTGGTATCGCTGTATCTCAACTCAGAAAACCTCTGGCATATGTCAACAAGCTCTTTCTTCTTGCCTCTTCCTTTGAGTTCCTTTGCTAATTCAGTGTATGTAAATTCGTAATTCAATCCAAGCAGTTCCTTAAAAAAGCGCTTGGTTATTCCAGAAAGCGTGTCAAATGCCTCCTCTGGCGCAAGCTTTGGCAGCTGTTTTTTGAATTTACTTATTTCACTCAGATAACCATTCTCGCTTTTCTTTTCCTCCTTTTTAGGCTTGCCTTTGTTCTGCGCAGTCTTGAAATCCTTCCTTAATTTTTTAATCACCCCAAGATTAATCGCCCCTGTTATAACATCTTTATTCCTCTTTATTCCCCTGAAAGCAAGAACAATAAGTATCAGGAAAGAGATTATTATCGAGGCGATTGGTATTACTATGACAGCAGGATACTTATACTGCCCGACTGTTATTGTGGCGGCATTAGCTGTCTTTTGCATGGATAATCCCAATGCAGCCAGAACAAGCAGGCATGCAGCAACACACGTCTTTTTCATAATCTCGATATGTAAAATAAATATAAAAAGGTTTTGATATAGCAAAAAAGCAAAGATTAAAAAATTGAATTTAATTACTCTAATCAACATGCAACGCTTTGAAAAAGAGGCAAGGATTAAGGTATCTATTCTTATACTGCTTGCATTCCTATTTGTGCTTCCATTTGCACTTGCAGAGGACCAGCTCATAGTGAAATTTCATGCAGAGGGCGATGGCAAGAGCGTCACCGTTAATTTGGCAAAATACTTCCCTGGAGTGCAGACATTTTTTCATAGTGTTGTGACAAATGTTACAATAAAAATTGAGAATGGGATAGCCACAGTAACTCCTGTTCGTCCTGACTGGATAGGAGACGAGCCCATAATCTTTTCTCCATATGGCGACAAAATAAACTGGACAGGCAAGACCGAGGAGAATGTGACCATAGCAAATGCTGAGCCAGTAATAGAAATGAGTTTCCCCAATGTTCAAGAATTTGGCATTGAGCCCGGGAAGATTGAATTCAGCGTCTCTGTGTCAGATCCTGATGGAGATATGCTGAACATAGTGTGGAGCATTGACGGAGTAGCAATACAAAGAGAGGAAGCCAAGGGCAGAACAATAAGCAGATTTGTCTTCAATGCAGGGGAGAATGACACAGAGGGCAGGATTCTCAGGGATTACAATATTGCCAAGAACGAATCAAGCATTTTGGTAAGCGCAATTATAAATGACGGGCGTAACACCAAAACCAAGGAATGGAGTTTTACCATTCTCAACAAAAGCTGTGTTGACAACTGGGAATGCGGAAACTGGTCTGATTGTATTGAAGTGAGTCATTACAGGAATTGCATCAAGACAAATCTTCAATGCACATATAATTCTAACAAGCCGCCAACAGAATGGAATGACCCTAATTGTGTTTGGAAGAAAACGTGTTCGCCAAACTGGACATGCGGTGAATGGGGCAAATGCATTGTGGATTACAATTCAGACATAATCAAGCAAGGGTTAATTGCAGATTATATCTCAAAAAAACAGGAGAGAATATGCCAGGACAGCACTTCCTGCCTCGGGGGCGTTGGCATTGAAAAAAGAGGATGTGGTGAAAAAGTTCCCGTTACAACAAGGGCGGTTACCTGGTGTTTTGAGGATTACATTGAGATATATAACGCCGACAATGGGATGATGATAAGCAGGATAAGAAAAGCAACATTGGACAAGCCAAGATTGGATATAGAATTGAGTTTGAGTGATTTGGCAGGAACAAAAACATGCTGGTATTGTTCAGACGGAATAAAGGATTATAATGAAGAGGATGCTGATTGCGGGGGCAGTTGCGAATCATGCACCGTGCATAATCTTGTCTTGGAGTATAATCTGGGGGATTACAGGACTTTCATCTTCTTTTTTGTAGATGGAATTCTTCTTGTTCTCCTGTTCAGAGTTGCTTTTCTACATTAAAAATAATAAAACTTCTTTTGTTTTTATCTTAAAATTAGAATTCATGCAATTTTTTCTGCTTCTTTTCAGTTAAGTCCTCTTTTGCAATGCCAAATACTGCAAAAATATTCTCAACAGCAGGAATTATCTGGTGCTCAATGTAGTAATCTGTGTCATATTCCCCAGGTTCATCCGGCATCTTTGCCCTTTCCCTTATCAAATCGCCCTTTTTGCCCTCTGAAATATAGAATTCAATGAGCATGCCTGCATCAACAGGCATTCCTTTTGCAATCATCTTTTTTGCGACTGTTACATGCGGGCCTTCTGTGATATAATCCTCGATATTCCTTTTAAGCTGCGTTCTTATCATCAGTTTTTCCCTTTCAACCTGCCTTTTTTTAAGGGAATTTATGATGCCCCTTGCATAGTTCAGGCTCGAGTCTGCATTGCCCTCATTCAGGATTTTATCAAGAACATTATTCTGGACTTCTCTTGCCAATTCACACCAGTCCCTTCTTACTGTCTCAAATCCCCTTATCTTCATCTGATTTTTTTTATTCAGCAGCGCATATTTTTTCTTTGCGCCAAATTCACCTGTTCTCTTGGTTACAAATATCCCCCTTTTGTAAAAGTCCTCTAATTCAAGTTCCATCATCCCAGGCAATTCTGAATTCAATTTTTTGAGGAATTCTAAAACTTCCTGCTCTTTTTTACCGTTAAGAAGAAAAGCAAATCCGTCTGTATCTGCATAAATCACAGATAAACCAGCATTGTTTGTCTTGTCAATCATCTCGTGTATGAATTTCCTGCCCAATGCTGCCGTCGAGGCAGCCGCCTCAACACAATAATACCTTGCACCAAAGAAACCAAGATAGCCATACGCTGCATTAGCGAGTATCTTAAAGGCATTGCTTCTTGCCTTGAGCAATGGTGTAGGATTGTCCTTGTACTGTTTTTTGCACTCCTTTCTCTTCTTTATTATTTCTCCAATCAAGACAGGAATAAAATCTGGTTTCTTGCTGAAATAATAATTCTGTTTCTTGCCCTCAAATTCCACATCCTTTATCTCAAATGAGTCTTTCTCCTTTTTTGGCAGCAGTGTTGATAACGAAAGATTGAACGAAACTATCAGTGAGGGATACAGGCTTGTAAAATCAAATACTGCAAGGTTTTCATAGAGGGAGGGTTTTGGCTGGAGCACAAAAGCCCCTTCATACTTCTGCCTTGCCCTTCTTTGCTGTATCTGCTCGTGCGTTGGCCTGTGCTCTGCTATCTCGTTGAATCTCGCGAGATTATGAATTATATAATTCTCAACATGCTGTGCAAAACCGTCTCTTGAGACATCAAATAACGGCTCCTGCATTACTCTTGTGAATTCAAGCAGGTCAGGCCACAGCTTGTGGAAGAGCTTTTCTGTAATAACAGAATCCTGGAGATTATATGCAAAATAATCCTTCCATTCATGCGCCTTTACCTCTGATTTTGAATGGCTTTTGAATTCATGCTTTCTTTCGCCGATAAGCTCTGATGCAACCTCGTCCAGGCTTAATGTTTCTGACTGGAGATATTGGGAATATGCAGTTTCAATGAACCTGAACAAGTCGATATGGGCTATACCTGCTATTTTGGCGCTTGTAATCCTTCCTCTCGCGAATATTGGCTGGGAAGAATCAAGCCCCAGTTCAAGTTTCATCTTGTTTTTTTCCGCCCTTGCCCTGAGATAAGGCAAGTCAAAGCCATCAGAGAAATACCCTGTCAGGATATCCGGCTTTTCCTTTTTCACATACTCGCAGAATTTCTCAAGCATATCTGCCTCGCTCTTGCAGGTTTCAACATAGTCCTCCCCTGAAAATTTTTTCCATGTCAAGACCTTGTGAAATTTGCCGCAAGCCATTGAAATCATAAGGATGTTCCCCCTGCCAATCTCAAGTTCATCCGCTTCAATATCAAAAGCCATAACCTTTGGGTTGAATTCCCTCTCTTCGGCAGCAGAAATCTTTTCAGCTTTTATTACCAAATCAACATCCAATATGCTGTCAATGCCCCTGAATTCACTGGAATTATTTAACACCTCTCCTGTCACAGAATGCCACGTTAATGGCAGAACATTCTTTTCTGTTATGTATCTTGTTGCATAGGGAATGTCAATCTCCCTTTTCATTTCAACGCCGCTAAATTCCCTTACTATCTCTGCGATGACATGAATGTCCTTTTGGTTGCTTGCAACAACCTTTAGCGCTTTTACTTGTTTGCCCAGGAAATTCTTTTTGTGCAATTCAACTCTCTCAATATAAACCTCACGCCCTGCGGATTCTGTTTTTACATTCTTTATCTTTTCCCCAAGTTTTTCAATCTCCTTTTCGCTTAAGCCCTGTTTTGGGATAACCCAGAAGAATGAATCACAGGAATCAAGAATGCAAACCCTCTTCCCGTCAGCACTTCGGCCAAAAATCCTTGCAACCGCCTTGCCGTCTATGTCCAGATAGTCATAGTTCAAAGGAATGAAATTAATCTGCATAAACAGATGAAACCTTGGCTGTATTAAAATCTTACCTAAAGCAAAAATCGAAAGCTTTTTAAATAGTAATTACTTCTTGATAGTAACAAAAAAGGATATTCAAAATGAACAAACTTCAAAAAATCTTGGGAGCGGGGGTAATCTCTTTGCCTCTTCTACTGGGTGGATGCGATAAAATAGAAAATGTTTTGTCAAAAATTCCTATCACTCATATAGAGTATTCTAATGTGCTTCAGGAAGATGCAGAAGTCGTTGATGTTGTTTATAGCCCCTCAAGACATGGAAGCGGTGCTGGTCCGTCATTTGGTATGGACATGGATGGAAATCCAACAATGGGGTTGGCAGTTACATCGGTTTCTATACCAGAGAAATATGCTGTTGTTTTCAAATGCCAGCATGGGAAATTTATTGTTGAAGGCACAGATAACGAGCATAAAGACCTTTGGGAAAGGATGGTTGAAGGGCAGGATGTTGATGTGACTTACAAGGAGATTTATGAAGCAACCTATAAGGACTTAAATAATGATGGAAAAAGAGATTTGGTAGAAAGAAAATTGGTCAAATATGATTTTCTTAACGCACAACCAAAAGGAGAACAAAAATGATGAACATGAGAAGGGAAGATTTTTATGATAAGCTGTATAAAGAGACAGCAGGAAAGCCCGGCTTTAACCCCGAATTTGTCAATCAGACAAATCAGTATAATGTTGCAAAAAAGAGAGAATATATCTCAATGATTTATGATAAATTATCTGTTTCAGAGAAGAAGTATGGAGTGAAGCATAAGAAAGTGAAAGACTGTCCTGAAGAGGTTATACATAAGACCTTTCAGAGGTTGTTCAAGGATGCATTAGCATATAAGGAAAAGGGGCTTGTCTCAAAAGTAGAGCCAGCCCAAACCACAAAAAATGAGGGTCAGCTTGAACTTAGCTTGTCTTACTCGCCACATCAAGACCTTCAAAAGCATCTTGAAGCTTTAGACGGCTATCACTGGAATAAAAACAGGGATTATCCCTCCTTTTCTTAACTAAAAATGGTCAATGTATTTGATGATTTCAGATATGCAATGCAATACGAGCAGGTAAATCTTGATTTGGATAATACATATAACCAATCTGCTAAAGAGTCGATTGATTTGGCCAAGCCAATAAGACCTTCCCTTGTGCTGGACCTTGGTTGTGGCACAGGCGTATCCACTTATGAGCTATTTAACAGCTTCAGCGGGATTAATGTTGTCGGCTTGGACAAGTCTGGGCCGTTTATTGAGATGGCCTCATTTAAATTCAATAAATTAGGCAGCTTAGAGAGCCTTTTGCAAAAAATAAGGGATAATAACCCTTATCCAAAAATTTTAAGGGACAATTGTGATGTACTGGATTTGGAAACCCATCTTAAGAGTGTTGTGGATAAATCTGGGAAATTCAGGGAAAATGTAAGTTTCTATGTGAAGGACGCTTCAGAGATATCAAGCCTTCAGGAAAAATCTTTTGATTATGTACTGGCAAATCAGTTTATTCATTGGCTTAGGAAAAAGGATGCCAAACAAGATGAGCCTAATCTCGATTACGAAAAAAATGTTCTCCAGCAGGTGAGGGATAAGTTGAAACAAGAAGGGAAATTCAGCTTTAACATGAGCGGTGCGGATTTTGAGTTTGATAACCCCAGTATAAACGAGATGCATCTTTTGAATCACCCATTCTATTCAGAGTTTACAAAAGCATTGTATTCCCAGCTTGGCCTGGAACAGCCAGCCAAAAGAGTTTATACTTTTAATCATGCAGAAGTGGAAAGGATTATGGAAGAGAACGGTTTTAACATTGAAAAGACAAAACATAAGATAATTAACCGTACACCCAAAATGCTTCTCGAGGTCTGCTTGATAGGCGGGCATATGCAAGCATTCCAAAAGATGAATATAGACTCTACAATGCAGGAACGTGAGAAAGTATTAGAAGAATCATTGAGCTATGCATCGAAAAAGAGTTCTCCCAACTCGAAACCTGTAATTGAGACTGGGATACATTATTTAGTCAGGAAGGCATAAAAAATGGGGCGGAAAAATGGGTGTTCATTTGGGATACAATTAAAAAAACACATCGTTGATTCCACTGCTTTGCTCGCTGTCGCAACACCCGTTCTTGCCGGCCTAGAAACAACGCTTTTAGGAATGTCTGATAAGGTTTCTATAAATGCAAGGCTGTTATCAGCATGTGTGACCTATGGGGGAACGGGATATTTAGTTGCTAGAGGCAGAGATTTGTATAGAAAGATTATGAAGGTTGAGGATTCTTCTAAAGAACGTGTGCAGCAGTTTCATGACTCCTTATATTCAGCACTTTTTAATCTGGTTACTACCCCTCCTCTTTATTATGCCTCAGGTGCACGCGATCTTGGGGCAATTGTTAACGGCACTTTTTTAGGAATAGGTTTAGGTTTGGTATCTGGCGGTTTAGTCGGGTATTTTATAGATACATATAGAGATCTTACGGGAATTAAAGAATCCCAGAGAGTGCCTTCCATTATTAGAAATAGGAGCCCTAAATTTAAGCTGGGTGTTGCAGCTATAATTACTGCTGCTTCAGTTGGTTTAGCATATTCCATATACATTGCAACACCAGATAAACTGCAGAATAAACTGACTACCCCAGGAAATATAATCTACAAAGCGAAGTAGCATAATTTAGTTATGTTTTTAAATTTCTTCTCATTAGCTCTTTTATGGGCTTGCAGATATCCGAGATTGTTCCAAGGCAGGAAATTTCCTTGCAGGACTTAAAGGGCAAGATTATTGCAGTAGACGCATTTAATACAATTTACCAGTTTCTTTCAACAATAAGGCAACCAGACGGAACCCCTTTAATGGATTCTAAGCATAGGATAACATCTCACTTGTCAGGATTATTCTATAGGACAACAAATCTTCTTTCTCAAGGCATGAAGTTAATTTTTGTTTTTGATGGCATGCCTCCCGAAGAAAAGGGATTGACGCATGAGGCAAGGCAATCTGTAAAGAATGAAGCGCAGATTAAGTACGAGCATGCAAAAGAGGAAGGGAATACAGAAGCGATGGGGAAATATGCAAGACAGCTTACAAAGCTTACAAGCGAGATGGTTGATGAATCAAAGGAGCTTCTCCATGCCCTTGGAATTCCTGTTGTCCAGGCGCCTTCAGAAGGCGAGGCACAGGCATCATTTATGTGCCACACAAATGAAATGATTTATACTGTCGCTTCACAGGACTATGATTCCCTGCTTTTTTCTTCCCCAAGATTAGTGCAGAATCTGACACTTGCAAGAAAGAGGAGAACATCAGCAGGAAATTTTGTTCCTGTCTATCCAGAGCTTATTGAATTAGAAAAGGTTTTCAATTCACTGCAGATAACACACGAGCAGCTAATCTCTTTGGGAATACTTGTAGGGACAGACTATAATCCCGGGGGCGTGAAGGGAATAGGGCCGAAGAAGGCGCTTGCCCTTGTCAGGCAATACAAGCAGCCGACATTGATTTTTTCAGCAGTTGAGAAACAGCTTGAAGAGCAGGGAACTGGAATGGAATTTGACTGGCAGAATATATTTGAATTGTTCAAGAAGCCGGATGTAACAGATAATTATGAAATAAAATTCTCAAACGCAAATATTGAAGAATTATCCAGCATCCTTGTTGACAAGCATGATTTTTCAGAAGAGCGCATAAGGAGCGCATTTGACAAGCTTGAAAAGATAAAAGAGCAGCAAAAGCAGTCAGATTTAAAGAAATGGTTCTAATCCAAACAAGTCTGCTGGCAGTTTCTGTTTGATTTATCTTCTTGTTGCATATCTTTTCTCGCTAAATGCATAAAGTATTGTCAGCAAGCCGATTGCAATAAGAATTCCTTGGTAGATTATTTTGCCCGGTGTTCCTATAATCCCTGATAGATCTGAAATTGCCTTTATATTGCTTGTCAAAGGAACTATCCCCATAAGCAAAACTGCCAAACCAATCAAAAAGTCAATGAACCTCATTTGTGTATAACCTCCTTTTAGATTATTTTTTATCTAACTATCATTCCAATTATTAATTGAACTTATAGCTTTCTGGTCTTAGCGAAGCTTTCAGTTTTGCGCCCTTTTTCTTGCCCCAGAATATCAAGCCTGCAATTGCTGCAATCAGCGCAATAAACCATGTGTTATCAAGGAATTCTACAACTGAATAGGGGATTGATGCAACTGCATCTGTCGGCAGCAAGTTCTTGAGGAATGGCCATAGCCCCCATAACACTGCTATAAATCCTAAAGCCATCCAAGGGTTTGTTTCTCCTCCAAATAAAAATTTAATGAATGCCAATGCAATAAGAGTAACTACCAGTATAACTGCCCAGAACATTATCGGCTGCTGCAGGAAAAACCAGTTCTTTTGCACGCCTGCCGCAATAACAAAACCCAATGCAGCCGCGATTATTAATGTGGGTGTAGTTCCCCCAAGCACCCTGCCTAACGATAAATAAATGACACCAAAGAAAACAGCAAAGAACGCAGTGAATATGAACCATGGGTTGTCAAGCAAGTCAGAGGGATTAAGAAAACCATAATACAACTGCGCACTTACAAGGGGCATCACAAGGACTAAACTTAAAAGAACCAATGGGCATAATTTCTTCATATATCATCAAGATTTTTAAACTTTAAAAATCTTCTCATAAGATAATGGGAAACATGAGGGCATTTGAGGTTATAGGAAGCATAGCAATTCTCCAGCATGATGCATCAGGGAAGGAATTAAAGAAAATTGCTAATGAGATACTTAAAACCCAAAAGAATGTAAAGACAGTTCTTGCAAAAAAAGACAGGGTTAAAGGAAGATTAAGAACAAGAAAGCTTGATTTTATTGCAGGCATAAAAACAAAGGAAACAATCCACAGGGAAAATAATTGCGTGATGAAGCTTAATGCTGAGACATGCTACTTCTCGCCAAGATTAAGCAATGAGCGGCAGGAAGTTGCTTCCCAAGTAAGAAAAAAAGAAAAAGTCCTTGTTATGTTCGGGGGAATTGCCCCCTTCCCAATAGTTATCGCAAAAAAACAGCCCTCATCAGAGGTTTACAGCATAGAATTGGGAAAAGAATGCTCAAGATATGCAGAGGAAAATGCAAAACTCAACAAATTAAATAACATCAGGATTATCCAGGGAGATGTAAAAAGGATTATCCCGAAACTGAAGGGAAAAATAAAGTTCGGCAGGATTGTGATGCCAAGGCCCCAGTTAAAAGACACATTCCTGAAAGAGGCATTCCAAGTGGCAAAGAAAGGCGCAATAATCAATTATTATGATTTTGCCGATGAAGAAAAAATAAAGGGCATTCCCAAAATAATAGAGGCAGAGGCCAAAAAGGCCAAGAGGAAAATAAAAATCCTAAAAATCAAGAAGGCAGGCAACATAGCCCCTCACAGGTTCAGGGTAAGAATTGATTTTAAGGTAATCTAATTGAATTCTTGTAATGTCTCATTTAAAATCTTATCAAATAATTGTCTCTTTTCTGGGTTTAGATTTTCTATCATTGTGTAAAAATCATCTAAAAAACCAGTCTCACTTCCTATAGCTGCAAATAGAAAGAATAATAGGAGTTTAAATTTTTCTATCAGTTCAGGATAAGTAATATTTCTATTACTTAGGATAATAACCTCATTGAGTATATAATTCTCATGTGCTATAGCATTTCTAAGTTCATAATCGATATATAACTCAAATATCTTTTTGTAAGATGTACCATTTAGGTCGTCAAATACTCCTGTTGATATTAAGAAATCATAAAAAGATAATGGTCTTGCTTCTTCTATCTTTTCTTTTATATCTTTATTATAATTTTGCGCAAATAAACACATATCTCTTGTGATGTTTTCTAAATATTTATTCAGAATTTCATATATTGTTCTATAGAGGTTTAATGCAATCCAATATGCTATTTTTGCATTCTTATTCTCATATTCCCCGCTTACTGCTAATAGATTATCTAAGAATAGACTACGATTAGTAAAAATATTTTTGGTATTTGTATCTTTATTATTAGTACTCTTTAATATATCCTTACTTCTAATTGACTGAATAAACTTATTTAGTTCTTCTTTTATTCTGATATATTCCTCATAATCTTTAACTTTTTTACCAAGAAATTCTCTTTCTTCAAATAAACTTATTAAATTAGCTTTATATTCAATTATTGATTTCAATAAATCTATATTAGCTGATTTCTCACCTCTATTTTGTAATTCTTTTAATTTCTTTTTGTAATCCTCTAAGTCTTCCATAAAATTTAATGTGCTTTTATTCTTATTAAACTTATGAAATAAGAAGTATTGTTAAATCATTAAATCTTCAAGCTGAAAATTCTGCTGATTCCTTCCTGCATGCTCACTCCATAAAGGGTTGTGGCCTCTGTTATGACTGCATCGTTATGCGTTATTACAATATACTGCCCTGTCCTTATATAGTCCTTTAATGATACGGCCAATCTCTCGCTGTTTCTCTTGTCCAAGGCGGCATCAATCTCATCAAATATATAGAAGCAATATGGCTTGTATTCCTGTATCGCGAATATCAGCGAAAGTGCAGTCAGGACCTGCTCTCCTCCTGATAATGCGGTGACATCAGCATATTTTCCTTTTGCAAGTCGTATTGTTACAGCCAAGCCGCCCTCAAACGGGCTTTCTTGGTTTTCCAGTTCAAGAAATGCCTGCCCCTTCCCAACAAGCTTCACAAAATTCTGCGAGAACAGGTCATTTATCACGCTTAATGTTTTTACAAAAACAAGCCGTTTCTTCTTGTCAATCTCTTCAATTATCTTCAGAATCTCTGTTTTCTCGTTTTCAAGCTTCAATGCCTTTTCCTGTATTGAATCATACTCTTTCTTTATCTCGTCATAAACCTGCAATGCCCTCATATTTGTGGGCCCTATATTCACTATGTCATATTCATGCCTCTTTATTCTTTCAAGAAGCTCATTTTTTGAGGCATCAATTATTATGACTTCCCCATATTGGCTTAATTCCATTTCAAATGAGGAAATCTCAGCATCAAACTTCGCGAGTGTTATCTTCTTTATATTTATCTCGTCCTCAATTTTTCTTGCATCATTCTGCTTGTTCACAACCTCTATCTCAATTACTCTTGACTTGTCCTGCAGATTGTTCCTTTTTTCAAATAGCAGCTTGAAGTGCTCGTGCATCTCTTTTTCCTTCTTGTCTTTCTTGGCCATCTTTTCTTCATTTTCTTTCAGCTCTTTTTCAAACTGTGCAATGCTTCCCTCAAGTTCCTGCTTGTCTTTTGTGCCCCTTTTAATCAAAAGCTGCATTCTTTCTATGTCTCTTTGTTTTGAGTCAATATCAAGCTGTATGTTCATGCTTTCCTTGCTGCTGAGCTCCTGCACCTCCATCTTTGTCTTTTCATACGCCTTTTCAATTTCAACATACTGCCTGATTTCGAGTTCTATGTCTCTTGATTTCTTTTCTAATTTTTCAATCTCGGCTTCTAATCCTTTTCTTGTTTCATCAAGGGCTTTCTGGGAATTTTTCCTTTCTTCGAGATTTTCAAAATTTATTCTGGCTATATGCAGTTCACTATGCTTCTTCCTCAAATCCTCAATCTCTCTTTTTGCTTTCAGTATGCTGTCTTTTACCCGCTCTTTTTCTTTCTCGTTTGCTGAAAGATTTTTCTTGAGTTCTTCTATTGTAGTGCCTGTTTTTTTGATAAATTTCTGCTTGTCCTCTTCTGTT
>Ga0209541_10007434_pt1 | contig 18440 bp, 21 predicted proteins | sample RifCSPlowO2_01_FD_184027 | JGI IMG/M metagenome (GOLD analysis project Ga0209541, IMG submission 184027) | Groundwater microbial communities from Rifle, Colorado - Rifle CSP2_plank lowO2_0.1 (SPAdes) (version 2) | ecosystem: Environmental > Aquatic > Deep subsurface > Groundwater | place... | reverse complement strand
CAAGTAATACATTTATAACATCCTCTTTCATACCTTCTAGTACTGAAAATTCGTGATTTACACCCTCTATTTTGATAGATGTTATCGCTGCACCAGGTATAGAAGACAAGATTATTCTTCTTAATGAATTACCAAATGTGTGTCCATAGCCAGGAGATAGATTGTCTATTTCATAAATACCCTTTTTTTCCTCATCTAAAATAACTCTTGGTTTTGATGGAAGTATAATAGTGTAATCAGACATAATAATTAAAAAATATTAAAAATAAATTTATAAAATTAACGGCTATAATATTCAAATACAGCATTAAAATTCAAAAGTGTATCGTCACTTTTTGGTTTGGCCAAAACCGTTGCTATATTTTTTTCAATATCAAATGAAAGCCACTTTGGTGCTGAATATTCTCTCAATTTTTTTGCAAGATCTGAAAATAAAGGTTTGCTGCGACTTCCTTCTCTAAGACTTATTGTATCACCGAGTTTTATTTTGTATGACGGTATAGTTACTCTTTTGCCGTTGACCAAAATGTGTCCGTGACAGACTATTTGTCTTGCCAATGCTCTTGTGTGTCCAATTCCTAATCTATATATGGTATTATCTAATCTAGATTCTAAAAGCTCTGACAAAAACTCACCAGCATTTATTCCTTTTGTTTGTGTGGAAACTTCAACATATTTTGAGAATTGTTTTTCGCTTATGCCATACATAAAACGAGCTTTTTGTTTTTCTATAAGTTGTGAACCAAAATCAGAAAGTTGCTTAGGTTTTTTACCTTTTTTGAAACCCTTTTTTGCTTCAGACATTGTGTATTTTGGAGTTTGACACTTTTCGTAAATAGCCGCTCCTAGTCGTCTACAGATTTTAAATTTTGGTTTACTTGTGATCATAAATTAGTTGAAAGTTATAAAGTTCTTAAGGTTAAAAGTTAAATGATTATACTCTTCGTGGCTTTTTGGCTTTTGGGCCGTTAAAAGGTACTGGTGTCACATCTCTCACTCCGGTTAATTCTATTCCTCTAGCCATAAAAGCCCGGATAGTTGGCTCTCTTCCTGAACCAACACCTTTTACTACTACATCGGCTTCTTTTATGCCTAATACTGAAGCTTTTTCTCCAATAATATCACCAACTTTTGATGCAGCAAAAGGGGTTCCTTTTTTGGCACCCTTAAATCCAAGAGATCCTGACGAAGACCAAAAGAGAGAATTGCCATTTTTGTCGGTAAATATAGCCTTTGTGTTATTGAATGTTGCCTCCACATACAAAGTACCCGCAGAGATTTTCTTTTTTGGTACCTTTGCTGAAGACTGTGGCTTCATATCGCCTTCCTTTGTTCCCTCTTGAGTTGTGATTCGTTTTTTTCCCATATTATTTAATTATTATGTCTTTGACTCTTTTCTTCGTCCTGATGCCATTGTCTTTCTTACGTTGCCTCTAACTGTTCGTGAATTTGTCTTTGTTCTTTGTCCTCGGACTGGCATTCTACGAGAATGTCTAATCCCTCTATATGCTTTGATATCTTTCAATCTTTTTATATTTCCAGATATTTCACGCTTTAGATTTCCTTCTATTTTCATTTCCTCAACAATCTTTCTAATTTGATTTTCTTCTGTTTCCGTAAGGTCTTTTGCTTTCTTGTTTCTTTTTATCTTGGATTGGTCAAGTATTTTGCGCGCACTAGAATACCCAACACCGTATATCACAGTGAGTCCGTATTCAAGGCTTTTTTCATTTGGTATAGTTATTCCTAGTATTCTCATAATATTAAAAAATTATTGTTTTTGCTTGTGTTTTGGGTTATCACAAATAACTCTCATATGCCCCTTTCGTAGGACCATTTTGCATTTTGTACACATTTTTTTGACTGTTGCTCGAACTTTCATAATTGATTGATTCTAATTTAAAAAGTAAAATAAAACCCTTATTTTTGATCAAGGAATCTAATAACTTCTATTCCACTTATACTACACTATTTACAATCTTTTGACAACTCTACCCTTTCCACCATATGGATCCATCACAACTTCAACCTTGTCCCCAACCAAAACCTTAATTCTGTTGAGTCGCATTTTCCCAGCAAGATACACCAAGGACTCTCTATCATCTTCAAGTTTTATCTTGAATAATGTATTAGGTAGTGCTTCTATTACGAATCCTTTAACTGTTTGTTCTTGTGGTTTACTCATTTTTATATTAACTTTTTTATATTAACAAAAATAATCTTTTTCGTCAAATTTTATTTTCTATTGTATTAATCACCTTTATCTTATCCCATTTATCTGGGAATGTTTGTTTCCAAAATGGTCTTATCGTAACTTCAGCCTTATCAATATTTTTGTATTTTTCTAATATACTATTTATTTCATTTTTCTTTTTGTCCACTAGTTCTTTTGCTAGAATTTTATTATCAATCGCCCAGATCACCTTTATACTACCTTTTAAATGGACAGTAATAGATGATGAAGTTTCTGGATTTATTTGGTCAGTATTTTTTACAGTAAATTCTAGTGAATATAAATCTGGTATAGATATTCCGGATCCGTCGTATTGACTAATGTTTTGTTTTGCAATAGCGGACGAAAGTTTAGATTTATCCAAAATAAATGCATATAATATTCCTTTTTGTGAAATTTTTATCTCTTTATTTTCTGATGTTGGCGTTATCGGCTCATTGTTGGTAATAAAATATGATGCATTGTCATATAAAATATAATTTTTTGGTATTTGTGCGGATGCTTGTTTTAATAGTTTTGAGTGTAGTGTTGCCAATATATCATTTTTGGCATTATTTGCTTCTTCTTCAGAAAGAGAATAGACCAATCCTTTGACGCCACCTGAAATTGATGTTTTTGACCTGACAAAGAATTTATCAAATTTTGGACCACCCTTAAAACCAGGGATAGTAAAATCAGTCATTTCAGAATTTCCAATTTGTCCTACTGCGTCAGCGGTAATACTAACCTCAATAGATCCAGGTATTATCTCATTATTTTTGACTGTATATCCAGGAATAATTATAGCATTATCGGTCTTATATATTTGTCCAGAAGTGGAAAGAATCCTTGTGTTTATTAGTAATTTCTGTGGTTTGTCACTAAATTTATTGTAAACAATTACTAGTCCTTTTGCTTTTTTTTCAAGATTTTGTTGATTGGTGCCTTGTAATATCATTGATTCAGTACTATTCAGAGAAATTATTTCAAAAGGTAGTTCCTCTGCATTTGCTTCTTTTTTAGCTACTAAATCAGAGTCCATATCTAATTGATATGTTTTTGGTGTCACGTTGACTGTTGCGCCAGCAAAAAATATTGATAACGCAAAAAATAATGCAATTACAGAAATTAAAGCAATGATCCAAATACCGTTTTTGGAGTGTGTTTTGTTATTTGGATAAATTTTTGGTATTTCTGGAGAATGATGGATCACATTTTCTTGGGGATCGTGGTAGATGTTATTTCTTTTTGATTTTATGATATCTTGAATTATTTTCATATATTACATTTTTTTGGAAGTAAATATCGTTTCCATTATAATAAATCTGTCCCTAGAGACATCAGTTTCGAAATCACAAAAATTATGCAATATTTGTTCATTTAAGCTTGTAATCTCAAACTTCTTTTCTGCTAATGCGTACTGACTAAATTCTTCTCTAGTAATTGTTTCTATAAAACAGCTAGTTAGTGGTTTGTCTGTAATAAGGTATATATTTTCTGGTATTAAAAGGTCAGTAGCCACACTACCCAATGACTGTTGGAACATAGAAAGCCATTCTTGTTTTGCTGTATGTAATGGTTTAGAAACTTTTTCCTTCTCAACTTCATTTAATTGGTCGTCTAAGCACATATTTAATAAAGATTTTGATTCCTCAACAGATTTATTAAGTCCCTCAGCAATTCTTCTTAATAGAAAATTTGAACCCATTGGAAATGATATTGATTCCAAAAGCACATTATTTTTTATAATTGCGATATCTGTAATCTCACCACCAATATCAATAAGTAAAAAATTTTCTTTGTCTATAAATAAATCTCTAGTTATAGCATATGAAGAAAAAATAAAACTCGCAAACTCAATCTTTGGTAAATGAAAGATTTTAAATACTTCTTTTTCTATAGATTCTAATATTTTTCCTGGGCTCATACTCAAAAACAATGACATTTCTATTTGCTCAACCTTTTTGCCTATAGGATTTTCTACTTTATAACCTTGTAGCATTATTTGAGTTATTTTGCTTTCTATTATTCTTGGTTTTAAAAGTTCATTTTCATATTTTTGTAAATGGTCTATCTCAAAAAGCTTTATTTCCCTTGCTGTTAGCTCATCTATCACTTTTTGGTTTAATATAAATGGCACATTTTTAGAAAAGCTTATTGTTCTATTTTGTGATGTATACCATGGAGAAGATAAAAAACATACGATTCTTGTTGGCGAGCCAAGTTTTGCTTTTTCAATATCACGCAATGTTTTTCGTAAAGATTTTTCCATTGCCATAGTAAATTTTTGTAAATTGAGATTATGATCTTCAGTAATAGGATTTTTGATTGATAAAAGTATTTTTGGTTTGACACTTTTATTTTTAGAGATAATCACTAATGCACCACCAACACGACTACTTCCTATATCAAGTATCGCGACAAGCTCCCCCTTATTTTTATTTCCAAAAAGAAAACTCATAATATACATATAGTATACTATGAGTCTTTAAAATATGATAAATTAAATGTGGATTGTATTTTGATTCTAGTCTTTTCTCCAATTAGACCTTGTTTTCGCAGACGCCTGTGCACCATTGGCCCACATCAGATCATCTTTAATTAATAATTATTTTATAATGATGCCACAATTGGAATCTGAAAATTTAAGAAATCCATATTTTTTGGCTTGATTCTTTTGCTCGCACCTAATATTTCAATACCAAGAATTTTATTTCCTTTTCCTATATCCAAAATTATACCCTCTTCTACTTCTTTGTTGCGAGCAAAAATACCTTCTTGAAATTGAAGATACATAGCATCTGTTTTTTTGTCGTAAGTGATTTTCATATTTTAATTCTTATTTATTAATTCCCAAATAACTGAAACAATTATATAAGAACTTTTTTTCTTTACAAAAACGACCTTGATTGTCCCTTTTAAAAACTTTTTAAATACTAAACTTTTTTCATCATAGCCAATACCACTTCTGTCAGGTTTTAGTAAGGTACTTTTCACCATTATTTCTGTAATACCTCTCAAAATCATCCTTTCTTTTGAATGTTCTGTGTAATATATCATTACTTTTCTATTATATCAAAACCAATAAAAATGTCTATAAAAATTATTTAATCCAAAGCTGCTTTAATTCTTCTTACTCCTTGCGACGAAGCTTCTTCTTTTAAAATTTTGAAATGACATAGCTCTCCTGTATTAGAAACATGTGGTCCTCCACAGAATTCGATACTGACGCAGGATCCCCCCTCGCCTTTCAGGAGAGGGTCGTGGTGAGGTTCTAATGGGTTTATGTTTCCAATAAAGTATACAGATACAATTTCTGGATATTTTGCACCGAATTCCATTTCTGCTCCAAGTTTTTCAGCTTCGGAAAGAGGCATTTCTCTGCGAACTACGTTGAGTTTCTGTTCTATTTTCTTATTTACTGAATACTCGAGTTTTTTCTTTTCCTCATCGGTCAGTTTGCGGTCAAAAGTAAAGTCCATACGGAGACGCTCTTCAGTGATGTTGCTTCCCCTCTGTTTTACTTCTTTGCCGAACATTTCTTGAAGTGAAGCGAGGAGTAAATGGTGTGCAGTGTGGAGCTTGATTGTCATCTCATTGTGATTCGCAAGTCCACCCTTGAACATACCAGCTGAGGCAGTGCGAGAAAGATTTTGGTGTTTTTTCATATCTTGTTCAAAGGCATTTAAATTCACTAATAATCCTTTTTCTTTTGCAAGTTCAACAATGAGCTCTATTGGAAATCCGTGTGTTGTATATAAATCAAAAACAGCATTAGTTGTTAAATATTTACTGTGTTCTACTCCATTTAAAGTAGCGGTAGTTATTTTTTCGAATTCTTTTAAACCATTTTTTAATGTTATCCTAAATTTATTTTCTTCCTCTTTTATAATATTTGAAATATTTCCAGCGTTAAGAACTATTTCAGGGTATGTTGATATGTACGGTTTTATGACTGCATAACTCAATGACACCAACGTACTGTTGTTTAGTTCTAAAACATCCATATATCTTACCATTCTTCGTATGAGTCTTCTTAATACGTATCCTCTACCAGCATTACTTGGCCTTACGCCATCTGCAATTATAAAAAAAGAAGTTCTCATGTGGTCTGCAATAATTCTAAAAGCTTTTTCATTTTTAATCTTAATATCTGGACTTGAACGAAAAATATTCATTACTCCTTCAAACAAGTCTGTCTCATATGCAGTCTTTTTACCTTGCATAACCGCTGTTATACGCTCGAGACCTGCGCCAGTATCCACATTATGCTGAGCGAGCTTACCTACCACTTTTCCGTCTTTCTTTTCATATTCCATAAAGACATCATTCCAAATCTCGATGACATCTTCTCTTTTGGTTGCTTCAATAAATCCCTCCGGTGACAGATCACCTATGGTTCCTGTCATATCATAGAACATCTCACTACAAGGACCACAGGGGCCGTTGTCTCCAGGGCTCCACCAGTTGTCATCTGCTGGTAGTGCATAAATTTTATTCTCTGGAATCCCATGCTCTATCCAAATATTTTTTGATTCTTCATCAAGCGGTGCATTTTCATCACCCTCAAAAACAGTTATATAAATCCTTTTTGGATCTAGTCCAAGCCCTTCTTTTTTTGAAGTCAAAAATTCATAACTCCACGATATTGCTTCTTTTTTAAAATAATCTCCGAGAGACCAGTTGCCCATCATTTCAAAAAATGAAAAATGACGATTGTCCCCTATATCATCTAGGTCCCCGGTACGAACACATTTTTGTACATTTACCAATCTATTTCCTGATGGATGTTTTTGTCCAAGCAAATATGGCACAAGCGGTTGCATACCAGCAGTATTGAAAAGAACCGACGGATCATTTTCAGGCACCAGAGAATATGAGGGTAAAATTTTATGCCCTCTTTTCTCAAAAAACTCCAAAAATTTTTCTCTAATTTCTTCCGATTTCATTTTTTTCTTCTGATCTTTTTATTCTTTCTTCAATTACGTATAAAACCATAAACACAAACATAGTAAGTATTGTAGTCATAATTGCAATACTATAAAATCCAAATCCAACTGCAGTACCTATACCAGCTGCAACCCAGAGCCCGCTGGCAGTGGTCAGTCCCGATAGTTTAGAGTCTTGCATTATAATGAGACCCGCACCAAGGAAGCCGATACCGGTTATAATCTGAGAAGCCATACGAGTCGGATCAAATTCAACTGAGCTGTTCATGGCAACGAGCTCAGAAATAACTACAAATAAAGCAGATCCCATAGAAACAAGAGCATATGTCCTCATTCCAGCTGTTTTGTGATGTATATATCTCTCAGTACCTATCGCTATACCCAAAATCATTGCGATTGAAAGCTTAATAAAAAACTCACTATTTTGAATAAATATTTGTTCCATATGTGTATAGTATAGCAAATTTATTAGACATTAGAAATTAGTTATTTATTCTATAACCCCACCCCCTAAACAATACTCACCATCATAGACGACAAGAGACTGCCCTGGTGTCGCGGTTGGTTGAGGGTTGGTGAATTTTATCATTGCAGTATCTTTGTTTATTTCAATAAATTCACATTCTTCAAGACTCTGACGATAACGTGAGCGAGCCATATATTTTTTGCCTATTTCTGGAGCAGATGGAATCCAATTGGTTTGGGATATCTGGAGTTCTGCCAACTTGATAAGGGGGGCTATGGGGGTTGCATTTATGTCATTCGTCACCGTTATCGTATTTTTTTCTATATTCTTACTTATCACATAATACCTCCCATCTTCAGTCCCCTTTTTTGTAATAACAAATCCATGTCGTTCTCCGAGAGTATAAAATACTGCACCATCGTGTACTCCTATTTCTTCTCCGTCTTGATTTAAAACAACCCCCTTTTTTGGTTTGATAAATTGTTTCAAGAAATCCTTCATATCTAATTTGCCGATAAAACAGATACCTTGACTATCTTTTTTTTTTGCAGTTGGTAGATTAAATTTATCGGCAAGTTTTCTAACTTCGCTTTTTTGTAGATGTCCTATTGGAAACATTATTTTTGAAAGTTGTTCCTGAGTAAGGGTCCAGAGAAAGTAGGATTGGTCCTTGTTTGCATCTAAACCATGAAGAAGATGGTATTTTTTTCCAAAATTTGACCCGAAGACGGTCACAGGGGATTTCTCTATGACCGTCTTCGGGGAAAAAACTCGGGCATAATGCCCTGTCGCTACAGCATCGGCTCCAATTTCTAGAGCTTTTTTGAGAAAAGCACCAAACTTTACATATTTATTGCACATCACATCAGGATTTGGAGTCCTACCAAGTTTGTATTCAGATATCATATAGTCTGCTACACCCTTTTTATAATCTTCTTCTAAATCCATAAATAAAAATGGTATATCAAGTACTGCACATACACGCATAGCATCACGACGCTCTTCACGCCAAGTACAAGTTACAAAATCAGGTTGCCAGACTTTGATAAATACACCTACAATCTTGTATCCTTGCTCTTTGAGTAGTGCGACAGAAACTGATGAGTCTACACCCCCAGAAACCCCTACATATATAGTTTTTTTAATATTGTTCATCTAAACTAGATACTATAATTCAATCAATTTTTTGTAAAGCTCAAAAGTAGCACGGACGTCTGATAATGCAGTGTGAGAATTTTTATTTTCAATTTTGAAATATTCACAAAGTGATCTTAGGGAGAATTTGTCTACGTCTTGGTTTTTGTGTAGTTTTGCAAATGCAAATGATATAGTGTCCAATTTTAAATAATGCATTTTGTTTTCAATCTGAGTATCAATAAATGCTTTTTCAATAAATCCATAGTCAAAACAAATATTATGGGCAACCATTATTGATCCTTCTGTTTTTTTTGCAAAAATTTGAATTGCTTCTTTTAATGTATAGCCAAAAACCCATTGTGATGGGTCATATCCATTTATTCGTAATGATTGTGGGTCAGCATCAGATATCCTTTCAGGTTTTATTTTTATATCAAATTCTTCTATAATTTCGTAATTTTGATTAACAATAATGCCCCCGATTTCTATAATTTCGTGTTTTGCCTGAAAAAAGCCAGTAGTTTCTATATCTATAAATGCTAGATTATGTTTACGCATATTAGTTATTTAAATATTTTCTTTTATTTATTTTATGTTCCTCAAAAGTTTTAGCATAATGGATGATACCATCTTTGTCATGTAAATAAAAATAATAAGGTGTTTTTGCGGGATTAAGCGATGCTAATATTGCATTCATTCCGGGATTATTTATTGGTCCCGGTGGTAATCCTTTATTTACATAAGTATTATATGGTGAATCTATTTTTAGGTCATCTTTTGTTAAGTCAGAAGATTTTTTACCTAATAAGTATATAAAAGATGCATCTACCTGCAGAGGCATATTTTTCTTTAGTCTATTTGAGAGTATTCCTGATATAAATGGCATTTCCTCATTGTTTCCAGCTTCTTTTTCTATAAGTGAAGCCATCGTTACAATTTTGTTTAATTCATTATCAGATAATAGAGTTAAATTTAATTTTTCTACCTTTTTATTAAAATTATTGTTCAATTCTTTATATGCTACATTTGCGCTTGCGGTTGGAAAAAATAAATAAGTATCTGGAAATAGAAATCCTTCTTTACCTTTTGCTAAATTTAAAAAATTCTCACTATCAAATTTTATTAATTTTTTAGAAAGTAATTCATTTATATCTTTTATTGTATATCCTTCTGGGATTGTAATTTTTATAGGAGCTAAATTGAATTTTCCATTTATTAGTCTACGAGTTATCTCTATCGTTCCCATGGGTTTTTCAAAATAATAGTTTCCCGCGAGGATCGTATTGTTTTTTGTTGATATTATTACTAGTAACTCAAAAATCACAGATGACTTAATAATTTTTTGTTTTTTAAGATCTTTAGATAATTGGACGAGTCCTGTTCCGTATTTTATCTCTACTATTTTTTGTGATGGAAAATTTTTAGGAGACAATATAGCTATTACAAATATAATAGATAAAATTATACCTGATAATAATATAAAAATCATTATCCTAGAGATAATCTTTTCTCTGGTATCTATTAAATTAATTTGATTTTCCATGATCTATATAGGTAAATTTGCAGGCGGTTCTGATGACTTAGATTCAATACGAGAAAATCCTGGAGTTTCAGAAACTTTGCCTGGAAAGTGAAATACGGTAGCAAGTTCTTCGCTGGATAATACAAATGGTTTTCTTATTTTTTTGAATAGACTACCTGTATATGCTTTGTTGTATGGTGGATAAAAATATGACCTGTTTTTATATGCTTTTATAAGGTCTACTTTTTGTTGTGCTGTTTTGTTTCCTGATCTATCCTGCCATGGATAATCAAAACCGGTTACATTTGTAGGTTTAAAACCATTCATTTCGCCAGAATTATATTGTCTTACTGAGCTCAAAATACTATGTGCGTGCACGCCATTGTATTGGTCTTTTTTTGCTAAATACACAGCTCTTATACCGCAATCAAATCCAAGTTTATTTAGATGTCTTTCTATTGATTTTATATTTTCTTCAACACCTTTTGTCATTATTTTTGAAGGTGGTTTGTCTTTTTCTCCTTTATAGCTTTTTAGTAATTCTTCAAGCATAGACCTACCCTCGTCTTTCCATCCCCTTTTGCCAAACCATTTTTTGGGATCATCATATCTATCAGTAGATGCTCTTATCAAAATTTGAACCCAGATTTGTTCGCCTTGTCCGACTGACGCCATCGATTCTATCATTGATGTTATCGGGTCAACTCGTTGTTCCTCATCTAACATCCCTACTGCTTTATCTAATCCGTAATCAATATATGTTTTGATAGGATATGCATCATGTTTTGATAATACAAATTCACATCCCCATACTCCCAAATCGCCATTTTTTGTATACATAGGAACCATTTTTGTATAATCTGGAACTTCAGTTATTTCTGCGCGAGGATACTGGGCGTAGATTTGTGATTCTGTCAGTTTTCTGAATGCTTCAGGGACCCTAATAAAAAAATATATTTTTCCTTCAAGTGAAACTATCTCTAACGAAAACCACATTCTAACTTTGCCTTCCCACCATTTCGCATACCAAGTACCAGTCCCACCAGTTTGGTGAAATGCATTAATCAATACCATTTCCATTGCGAGTGGAGATTTGAAAACATCTCTAGGAATTTTTACTTCAAATAATACCCACTTCATTTTTGAGATAAAAAGAATCTGTATATACTGAACCCAAAAATACCAAGCAATAAAGACAAGGACAACGGGAGCCCAAAAAATAGAGTAGTCTGTAAGCAATTGGATGCTGGTAGATATGTTTAAAAAAGGATCACTAGATTGCATATATGTATTTTACTATATTATTTTTTAGAAACATAATCGACGATTTTGTTCCAGTCCAAGTTGTTTTTCGTATAAAATAATTCAACAATATTTTTTGTCATTTCGTTAATCTTTTTTATATATAAATCCTTAAATATTTCATCTCTTTTCCTAGATTCTTTATCTAGTGGTTGAATAATTTTTTTATACAATTCATTGTCACCAGAAATGAGTTCCCAAAATGGTTGTCCACACAATTTATAATATGTAAGTTGCTTGTTTTTTTTATTTATTTTATGTGGTTGATTATCTCTGCCGTATATACAACCATTAATTGCAATTATTTCTTTTTTACCAAATTCTTTTTTTAACATTTGCTTTGCTTTTTTAAAATTATTTTTCATCGCGTTAACTTGATGACTGTTCCCCCAATTTGGACCAGATTTTATTCCGACAATATATATGTTGTTATCACGATTGAATATTAAATCTAAACTACGAAACTTTCCTTCCTCGGCTTTTTTGCCACCAAAAACTTGTGAGGAAACATGTATCGCGAGATTTTCCATTAAATCTCCAAAAATAGTTTCTTCTTGAGATGATAAAAATGCATCTAGAATATTTTTGGCAAGGTCACCTGCAGTTTCCACATTTTTTGCTTTAAATAAGTAAGGATTTTTTCTCTTGAATACTAAGCTCAGTTTAACTTTATTAAGTCTATCTAGTCGAATTTCATAAAACGGTCTGATAATATCAGTGGCAATAAATGTATTTAGTTTCTTATAGTCAAGTTTTTTCATTTTAATTTCTTGTATTGTTTATGTTATTGATAGCAAGTTTATAATATTCCTCTAATATTTCAATACCAATTGAATTACGGTCTAATTCGAGTGCAACAATCGAAGTAGTGCCAGAGCCAAGAAATGGGTCAAGTACAACATCCCCAGTCATTGTAAATAATTTTATGAACCAGCTTGGTAATTCTTTTGGAAATACTGCGCTATGTTGCTTGTTTGAACTTTCTGTCGCGATACTCAATACGTTAGTTGGATATGCCAGTTCTCTTCCGAGCCAATTTGAAACATTTTTTCCAAAACCACTACCAACCTTTGAATTATCTCTATGTTTATCTGTCTCACTCAAATTTTTTAAACGAGTTTTTGCCCAATCACCCATTGGAATCATAACCTCGTCTTGATACATCAAAAAATCTTTTTGTTTATTAAATTGTAATAATCTCTCCCATGAGTCACGAAAACGATTTGGCCATTTACCAGGGAAACAATTCTTTTTGTGCCAAATAAATTCCTCCGTCCAAAACCATCCTTGTTTCCTCATTTCAATTATTAATTCCATTACATAAGTATGGCGCTCTCCATTTACAACTTTTTCCTTAATATTTAAAATGAATGTGCCTTTTGATTTCAGCACCCTTAAAAGTTCTTTACTAATAGGTAAAAACCATTCAACATATTTATCAGGACTAATGCCACCATAAGTACTCTTTCTTTGGTCTGCATACGGAGGAGAAGTTACAATTAAATCAATACTATTGTCTGGCATGGTTTTTAACACGTCAAGACAACTACCATAAACAACATCAGCTTTTAGTTTTTGTTTTGTAGTGAAAAGATTTATTTTTTCTATAGATTGCTTAATCATATTTATTATAATACTACCATTTTTGCCACATGATTAACAATCTATCCATAAAAAACACCCAAAAATGGATGTTTTTTATGGATTCATTTTAAATTTATGCCACTGTATACAACCCTTCTTTGTTCTTTTTGAAATATTTTGGATTTTGGAGATTTACTAATATAGTATTTTTCTTTAAATACCTCTCTTTTAAGACTCTATCAACTACATCTTCTTTTGACATTGGACCATCTTTTTTCAAAATATCTTTGATAACATCTTTAACCACACCACTCTTGTATCCCCATTCAGCGAGAGCGTATATACCTCTTCCTACTAGTACAAATCTATTGTCTTTGATAAGCTCGTTATGACAGGTAGCAAAGTGAGTTTTTTTACCAAAAGTATTAGATATCGCTTCTGCTACTTCTCGGAAATGCATTGGTGAACCGTGCTTTCTCATCATAAGAAAAGCATAATCTTTGATACCTCTAGTATTTACGTTTGATGAATCAGTTCTACCCCAATCACCTAATGGATTTTTGCTAATATTTTTAGATAGAGAAAGATATCTTTTTGCAATTTCTTCATTTTTATATTTTTCTGATATATCTTTTAGGTGATCAAAAAATTTAGCAACTATTTCTCCTTCTGGAATTAAATCCTCATCAGACAATGATTCATAAAGATTTTTTAATGATGCGTGAATTTTGCCGGCTAGTTCCTCATCTGTATACCATCTTGTTTTAAAATTTTCATCTTCTTTTTCTTTTTTAAAATCATCGTGTAGAACTAGATATAGATGAATATGATTTTGTATTTTTTGATCTTTTGAAATATGACCAAGAAATTCTTCTTCTGAAACAATGGATCCTAGTTTTTCCATAATTGATTTTAATTCATCAAAACTAGCTTTTTCTCCTTTGTATTCGTCTGATTTACGTATAGAATTGAGGGCAGCATTTTCTATCTGTCGTACTCTTTCTCGCGTAATTCCATATGTATTGCCTATAGCTTCAAGAGTTTTTCTTTGTGTTTCATTATTTAATCCAAAACGATTAATTATCACATCATAAGCTCTATCCCGTAAAGGTGAAAGTATTTTTTTTGTTACTTGTTTTGGTTTAAATGTTGTTGTTGCCATAAATTATTTTACATTATTGATAATAGCTAATAAGTATTATATAACGTTAGCTTACTATATACAAGGGGGTCTTGTCAACTCGTAAATAATTAGTTTAAGTTTTTCTAACTGATTTAACTCTATCTGAGTCCTTTAGTATTTTTTTCCTTAATCTAACAGATTTTGGAGTAACTTCCAGATACTCATCGTCCCCCATGACCTCTAATCCTCGTTCAATAGACAAAGTGTATGCGGGTTTTAATACTAATGCATCGTCCGTTCCTGATGCTCGGACATTTGTTAGATTTTTTCCTTTGATTGGATTTACAGACATCTCGTCACCCTTTAAAACATTACCAATCACCATCCCTTCATAAACATCTGTTCCGTGTTCTATATACATTACTCCTCTATCTTGTAAATTTGAAAGAGCAAAAGCAACAGCTTTTCCTGCTATCATAGATGTCATTGAACCTGCCTCTCTTTTTGTTATTGTTCCAGCGTATTGTTTAAATTCGGTAAAACGACTTGAAATGATTCCCTCACCTTTTGTATCTACAACAAATTGCCCCCTGTATCCTAAAAGTCCACGAGTTGGCATTTCAAAAATAAGTCTAGTACTGTTTTCTTTTTGTTTCATTTCTTGAAGTAGACCTTTTCTCTTTGTGATTTTTTCAATAACCGCACCAGATGATATTGTAGGCACGTCAATGATAACTTCTTCGTACGGTTCCATTTTGTGACCATCAATTTCTTTTATTATGACGTGTGGCTGTGAGACCTGCATTTCATATCCTTCTCTACGCATATTTTCAAGTAATATCGCAATATGTAATTCTCCTCTTCCGTATACAACATAATTATCACTATCAAAATCAACCTTGAGTCCGACATTCATTTCCATTTCTTTTTCAAGTCGTTCTTTGATTTGTCTGCTCGTCACATATTTTCCTTCACGGCCAGCAAAAGGAGAATCATTTATTAAAAAATTTAAGGATATAGTTGGTTCATCTATAGCAATAGCTGGCATCGGCTCACCAGCATCACTACCACAAAGCGTCTCTCCTATGTATGCGTCTGGAATACCTGCAAAGATAACGATATCCCCCGTAGTTGCTTCTGATACTTCTTTTCTAGAGATACCTTCAAAAGTATAAAGCTTGGTTATTTTTGCTATGCGAGTTTGTGCTCCGTCGTGTTTTACAAAAAGTTGTTCCCCAGTTTTGATAGTACCATTGTAAACACGAGCGATAGCAAGACGACCCATAAAATTGTCATAACCAAGATTAAATATTTGAGCCACAAGTTCTCCTGGTGCTGGAAAAGTTGGTTTAACGTGTTCCAAAACAACATCCAAAAGTGGGTTTAGATTCTCTGATTTGTCATCTATATCTTTCATTGCAATTCCTTCTCTTCCGATTGCATAGATTGTTGGGAAATTTAGTTGCTCATCATTTGCGCCAAGTTCCATAAATAATTCAAATACCAAGTCGTGAGTACCTTTTGGATCTGACGCAGGCTTATCTATTTTGTTTATAACTAATATTGGTTTGATTCCTAGTTCAAGAGATTTTTTCAAAACAAATCTAGTCTGTGGCATTGGACCTTCTTGGGCGTCTACCACTAAAAGCACAGAGTCGATAGAACGCAAAACACGTTCCACTTCGGAACCAAAGTCTGCGTGACCCGGAGTATCCACGATATTTATTTTTGTTCCTTTATAAGGTATAGAAGTATTTTTGGAATAAATGGTGATACCCCTCTCTTGTTCTAGAGCGTTTGAGTCCATCGAATCCCCAACTGACCCTGTACCATTTTGACGCATCAAAGCGTCAGTAAGTGTCGTCTTGCCGTGGTCCACGTGTGCGATTATCGCGATATTTCTGATTTCCATATTGAATAAAAAATTTGCCTCTCGGCAATTAAAGTTATATATATAATATACAATATTTGTTAAATAAATGCAAATATTTTAAACCTTATTTTATAAGCTTCAAAATATCGTGATAGGTCACCACAAGCATAAGTCCAATGAGTAGAAAAAATCCGACAGCGTTTACTGTGTTTGAGATGGCGGGCTTGATACGAGAACCCTTTATTTTTTCAATAAGTAGAAATAGTAGCCTTCCTCCGTCAAGTGCAGGAAAAGGTATGAGGTTTATAATTGCTAGATTTACAGAGATTAGTGCTGCAAAAGATAACAGGTATCCGATGCCAAACTTATATGCATCACCGACAATACCTGCTATGCCTATAGGACCAGAAACTGAAGCCAAATCAGCCTTACCTACTACCGCACTAGATAGTAGATTCCACATCCCTACTGCAGTGCTCTTGAGCATGTAGCCGGTCATTTTGGCACCTTCCCAAAACGCTCTAATAGGATTTAATTTGACTACTCCTATCATATCCATCGATATTCCTATCCCCTCTTTGCCATCTACGAGCCCGGCCTTTGGAACTATATCAAAAGCTTTTTGTTCTTTTCCTCTTTCAATATTAAAAGTTATATGTTGATTGGGGTGTGCGCCGACAAAACTTTTGAATTCATCTAGTGTGCTGGGTTTTACTACTCCATCTTTTGCCAAAACCAAAGAGATTATTTTGTCTCCCGGTAGTAGTCCTGCAATCTCTGCAGGTGAATCAGTGGCGGTACTGAGCACAACTATTTCTGAATTTGTGATCTGTGCACCTTTTGGAGCAGACCCAGCCGATGTCGGCATACCTGTCGCATATCCAAAAGATATGAGAATCCATGCGAGAAGGATATTCATCACTACTCCGGCAACTAGCACTATGGCTTGTGCCCATTTTGGTCTATTCACAAAGCTTCGTGCCTTGTCTGCACCATCTACAGATTTTTCATCAGGATTTTCTCCAAATATTTTTACGAATCCACCGAGAGGTAGCCAATTGAGAGAATATAGTGTCTCACCCTTTTTAAAAAGCTTCAAAGCGCGCGGTGGAAAGCCAAAACCAAATTCATCCACCCTCATCCCCAACTTTTTGGCAGTGATAAAATGCCCAAATTCATGGACGAGAACTAGCACAAGTAAAATTATAATAAATAGTATTGCAGACATTTTAATTCATCACCTCATTTTCCTTTTTTTCAAATATTGCTTCGAGCATTACATTAGTCTCATTCATGATCTTTTGTATTTCCTCCCTCGCTCGGAAAAGTTCATCATTCGTTATCTCCGCATTTTTTTCCTTTTTCTCCACATCTGTCACCACCTTTTCTCTCTCAAGTCTGGTGGTGACTCTCGCATCTTCCAATTTTTCTTTTAATATTTTTACAGTCATAATTCTGCACTCGGTAGTCAAAGCTGGAAATATAACCCTGATGCCGGCTTCATCGGTCGCAAGTGAAAGTCCAGTATTTGCAGCGAGTATTGCCCGTTCAATTTCTTTTATCTGATTTTTATCCCACGGAGCAATTCGCAGGGTCTTTGGATCCTCAATATTGACCGAAGCAACATTCTTTATAGAAATAAATGTCCCATACGAATCCACCATGATCCCATCGAGCACCACCGGAATTGCTCGCCCACTATGAATCTGTGAATATTCCTTTGAAAGCCACTCTTCTGCTTTCTTCAGGTCAGTTTTAAAATTTGAAAAATTGTATGCCATTTTTGTGACATGTGACATGTTACAAGTCACATGTAACCATCATAGCAAACTGAAAGCAAACAAGGAAATGACAAGGAAAAAATATAGCCCAGTTTGCGAAAGCAAACCGGGCTAATACTATTAATTTTTTTTATCCCTTCCAATGCCTAATAAAATTAGGCCACTAATTAATATAGCAAAAGTAAAAAAAGCAAAATTCTGCATGCTGGACTTATACAGGTAAAATGAATTTTGGTCTAGCACTTTCTCTGCATCTTGAATGTTTGTTTTATCTAACAAGATGTTTAAAAACATCACTGTCAATGATATCATTATCAATGATAATCCAATACTCGTTTCTGTATTTCTCATTTTTTTTATATTAAAATTTTTTTATATTAAATAACTATGAACTATATTGCTATTATATACTATTTACCTATTTTATCAATGGTGCTGTGAGAGCCATATGCTCCAATATCATCTTGGCGGAAGATCCTTGATCAAAAAGA
>Ga0209541_10007433_pt1 | contig 18442 bp, 22 predicted proteins | sample RifCSPlowO2_01_FD_184027 | JGI IMG/M metagenome (GOLD analysis project Ga0209541, IMG submission 184027) | Groundwater microbial communities from Rifle, Colorado - Rifle CSP2_plank lowO2_0.1 (SPAdes) (version 2) | ecosystem: Environmental > Aquatic > Deep subsurface > Groundwater | place... | reverse complement strand
TGCATGAAAGGTTACTAGCAAGTGTAAATTTAGATTAACTTTTTAGTTTGTTATTATTAAAACAAAAATCAAGCAGGGGTACGGCATGATGGATTGAGCCGGTTGCTTCCGAATAGTTTTAAAAAGGACAGAGTCGAACTAATTTTATGAATAAATTCCAGAAACGCAAAAATAATGCGAAAACCGTTGCTTTGGATAGAATCAAGGAACTGTTCAGGCAGGCAGAAATCAGACCAGACTATGCAAACCGCTATGTCTCATTGGCAAGAAAGATATCCGGCAGGCATAAAGTAAGGATTCCTCCTGAATTAAAGCGTAAATTCTGCAAGAACTGCGGAGTCTATCACAGCTCTAAAACGCTCAGGATAAGGCTTAACAAGGGCAAAAAGACCTACTTCTGCCTGAACTGCAAGACATTTCTAAGAGTACCATATAAGCCCTAAAATGCCAATTTTAACCACTTGCATATAGTGAAAAAACAAAAGCTTTATATATAAATTAGGTTTGGTTAGCGCTGATGTTAAACACTAAGTCAATAGCACAGCTCAACAGAGCGCTTGAGAATTCTTTCGGCAATATAAAGAAAGACATGAATGAGATAAAGTTCGCTTTAAGCAGCCAAGCTGAACAGCAATTGACTCTTAAAAAGAACCTTGATGCCGCAAGAACCGAAGTTGTGACAACCGACAAGTTCAATGTTTTAAAAATCAAGATAGGAGAGATAAACGAAGGACTGAAAAAAGTCTGGGATTTAGAAAAACAATTAAGAGTCATGGGCGGCTCAAAAACTCTGCAGGAAGCCACAGATGAGCTTTCAGCGAAAGTTGCTGCGCTGAATGTCAAGATTGACGATGTCAACAGGAAAAATGTTTCTGAGACTCAAATGAAAACTGTCGTTGAGCAGATTAATTCTGAACTAAACAGAATGGCAGTAATCGTAAGAGAAGCTGAACAGAGAAGAGATTTGTTGAGAAGGCAGGACATTGAAGAACATACAAGATTTTTGGCGAAAAGAATCGCATCGACAAACGAAGATCTTGCAAACTTAAGAAAGGCCTGCGTCACAAAAGACGACATAAAAGGCGTTCTCAATGACGTAAGCAAAGACTTTGCTTCAATAAGAAAAGATATAGAAGCTGTTGCTAAAAGAGAAGCATCTTTCGTTAAAGATACTGAAGTCAAAAAGATACTTGATGATATCAACAAAGAATTTGAAGGAATGTCAAACGAGATATCCTCATTGAAGAAGCAGAACAAAGAAAACATATCTGTAAACCAGATAAAAGGATTAATTAACGACATAAGCGATGAATTCAACGATGTAAGAAAAGATATGTCAAGACTTGGAGACGCAAAAACTTACGCTACAAGAAAAGAGATTGAAGATGTGAAGAAAGACTTAAGAAACAAAGTTTCTTCTGTTGATTTCACAAGAGAATTAAGGCAGATTGAAAGAAATCTTGAAAAACAGGAAGTTCCTGAAGACGACACTTACGGAGCAAGTGTTGTTCTTGATACAAAAGCACCTGCAAAAAGAATGGCACATGCTGCTAAATCAGTCTCGCACAGAAAGAAATATGTCTTTGGAAATTTCCTGATCTTTGCGGCTTTTGCTGCATTAATTGGAAGCATATACTCATTCTACATAGGAAATCAATTGCTTATGGACAGATTGGCAATCGGAGCTGTTGCTTCATTCGTAATTGGAATGGCATTGAGAGCTTATGCGATTATTAAAGGAAAGTAAAGCTTAAAAACAGTCATTCTTACAATTAACTTATGAACAACAAAGCCGAATCAACCCAATTTATAGTTATCTTAACAACTGCATTAATCCTTATCGGACTGAGTTTTGTGGCGTTCAGCAAGACTCCGACAATAACCGCAAAAACGACATATTCGAACGCTGAATGCTATATAATGAAAAGCGGAGAGATGATTACTTCGGATATCGAACAATGCTGCGCTGCGATAAAACAAAGCCAGGGATGCGGTCCGTACAAAGATGATTTGTTTTTATGCAAAGGAAATTTCGGAGTAGTTGTCAACAAGGAAACAATTAGATTCTGTGAATAAGATGGAATACGACTTAGAGCTTGATAATGTTGTTGAACTTGTTAAGAAAGAAAAAGCTAAAGTGGTATGTATCCAGCTTCCTGACGGATTAAAGCAAAAAGCGAAAGAAGTCCAGGATAAGATTGAAAACAACACCAAAGCAAGGGTGCTTATATGGGGAGGAAGCTGTTTTGGAGCGTGTGATTTACCAAGAGGGCTTGAAAAACACGGAGTTGACCTTCTGATTCATTTCGGCCATACCTATTTCAACAAGAGGCCTAGATGATAACAGAGCTTCTTGCATTGCTTATATCTTATTCAGGAATTTTTATCGGGAAATATCTATCTAAGGCTGCAAAGGAAGAGGTTGAAGCTGGGAGGAAAAATCTTCAAATCTTAAAAATAAGTTTGTCAGTAATTATTTTTTTATTATTCTTAGTCATGACCCCATTCTCTCTCCTGTTTAAAATAACTCTTTATGCTTTAATAATTATTTTAGTTATAATATGGAGAAGGTTTAGAGAGAAAACATCCAAACCAGCATCGGATCTATATGTCTTCGGAGTTTTATTTGGGTTGAATCCGACATTCTTGATGAGCGTTTTAATTTTCCTGTATGGATTTCCATCAGGAAGTTTGATAAAAGGAAGTTATGTTAAAGTTTTGAAGAAAACCTGGATTTATCTGCTTCTTGGGGTTGTTGCATTGATAGTGAGAAACTACTTCTTATCCTAAGCAGAAAACTATATAAACAAACATAAAACACTTTAAAAACAGGCTAAATGCCCCCGTAGCTCAGCAGGTAGAGCGCATGACTGTTAATGCATATGGTTTAAGCCATAGAGCGACAACTCATGAGGTCCGCAGTTCGAGTCTGCGCGGGGGCGCTTCATATTCAATGAGCCCGTAGCTTAGCCTGGTGGAGCACCCGCTTTGTGAAAAACAAAGGTGAAACTGATACTCGGGCGGCCGCGTGTTCAAATCACGCCGGGCTCATTTTTTATTTTTCCACTGGACAACCGCGCGTGAGCTATTTAAATCAGAATCGCCACTTTAGTTCTATGATAAATTTACCGAAAAAATGGACTGCCGAATTAGCTGAAGAAACAGGATGGCATGCTGGCGATGGTAGCATGAATTTCTACAAAAAGAGAGGATTATATCAGCTAAGAGGGCACATCAAAGATGATAGAAAACATTATCTAGAACGAATTAAACCGATTTTTAAAAAAGTGTATAATATCGATATTCACCTAAGAGAAATGCCCAAAACGGGAGTTTTTGGTTTTCAAATTTGGAACAATACATTGGTTAGCTTTAAAAATAAAAAATTAAAGTTGCCACTTGGAAAGAAAATTGATTATAAAATACCGACAGAGATACTTAACGATAATAATCTTAAAATTGCTTTTTTACGAGGCATATTTGACACAGATGGTTGCATTTACATAGAAAATAAAAGAGGCAGGCCTTATCCTCGGGCAGAGATTAGAATAGCATGCAATAAACTCTCAGAAAAAATTAAGGTGATGTGCTTGAGCCTCGGCATAAGAACAACGAGGTATGTGCAGAACAGAGATAAAGATAACTGGAGTACAATATATTGTATATCAATAAGAGGCAGAGAGATGGTTTCTAGGTGGTTTAACATCGTTTCTCCTAAAAACTCGAAACACATAACAAAGTGGGACGAGTATTTGTCTTCTAAGTGAGACAACGAATTATTTTTATACTAACTGCCAATACTAAAAACAAAATGAGTGATAAGGACAAAAAGAGTAAATTAGAGCTTCTTTTAGCACAGATTCCTGTCGACAAATACATTCCATTAGACAGCATAAGAGTCCACCCTCAAATGAGAAAAACATTTGACCCTGAAAAAATTCAAAAACTGGCAAATAACATAAGACGTATTAAACGTTTGCTTAATCCAGTAATTGTAAATCATAAAAATGAAAGACAAACATACGACCTCATCGCCGGAGAAAGAAGATTTAGAGCATACAATATTCTTCGTGACAAATACGGAAAAGAATATTCAAAGATAAGAGCGAACATATACAGCAATTTGGGAATTTCACAGGTATGCGCAATTCAATTTTCTGAAAATTCATATGAACCGGTAAATGCGGCAGAATCTGCAATTGCATATGCACATTTGTATAAATTATTAAAAAAAGAACATCAGTTAATTGAAGGAAAACCTTTAACAATAAAAGATTTTGGAGACATAATTGGAAAATCAGACTCTGTTGTTTCTGATGCATTAAAATTTGTAACTTTGCCGAGCGATGTTCAGAAATTAGCCAAACAAAGAGTTCTACCATATAAAGTTGCGGTAGAAATATGCAGGATTAATGAACAAGATTCAAGAAGAGGACTAATTTATTCTGCACTTGCTCATAAGTGGGATGAAAAAAGAGCAAGAGAACGGGTAAATCAGATAATAGCAGACAGATCTCAGGAAAACCTGCCCGGATTTGAAATAACAACGGAAGAACAAGCGAAAAGCATAGTTGATATGCTAACAAAACCTGTGCATCAAAACGGAGTAGCCGGAGCATACTTTTTGCAAAGAGTGCTTGAATTGGCAAAAGAAAATCCGAACATGAAATTACTAAGAAACAAATCAATCATTCAAATGGCGGAAAGACTGGGATTAGTTGGTTTGGCAATATCTGAATACGGAAGAAAAAAAGGCGCAATTGATGATAAATACAAAGGACCAATAATAAAAACATTTGCAGACGGAACATATGATTAAAAAACTGGAAGATTTTTAAACTGACATTATTAAGAATAACATATGATTCTAAGCATAGAGCAAAAAACACAGGATGAAGCGATAGATTTAGCATTAGACACATTAAAATTAGGAAAGCAGGCTTTGGTTTTCGTAAATACGAAAAGAAGCGCTGAAAAGACAGCAGAGGACATCGCTAAATTTCTTAAAAAATCAAACGCAAATCAAAATGAAGAGCTTGCAGATGAGATACTGCATGATTTAGGAAAACCGACAAGACAGTGTGAAAGGCTCTCTGAAATAGTAAAACAGGGAATTGCATTTCACCATGCCGGACTAACAAGCAAACAAAAAGAATCAATTGTTGATAATTTTAGAAATGGAAAAATAAAGATTATTTGTGCCACGCCAACGTTGGCCGCTGGAATTGATGTACCTGCTTATAGAGCAATAATTCGTGATCTAAAAAGATTCACACCAAGAGGATACACTTACATTCCGGTTCTTGAATATCTGCAAATGTCCGGAAGAGCCGGCCGCCCAAAATACGATACAGAAGGACAGAGCATCGTCATTACTGCGACAGAAAATGAAAAAGAACACATAGTTGAAAACTACATAAATGGAAATCCTGAGGACATAACCTCAAAATTAGCAGTTGAGCCTGTCTTGAGAACTTATGTTTTAAGCCTGGTCGCATCAAACTTTGTGAATTCAAGAGAGAAATTAGTTGAGTTTTTCTCAAAAACATTCTGGGCGCATCAATACGAAGATATGACAAGGATAAAGAAGATAATAGACAAAATGCTGCATCTGCTCGAGGAATTTGGATTCATAGAAACAAAAAAGTCGAAATCCGATTTCGTTTCCGCCGATGAATTAAATGACGAGCTTCATGCGACTGAAATAGGGAAAAGAGTCGCTCAGCTGTATATAGACCCATTGACCGCACATGAATTCATAACCTGCATCAAAAAAACAGATAAAAATCCCTCTTCATTCGGACTGCTGCATCTGATTTCAAACACTCTTGAGATAAGGCCAAAATTGAATGTAAAAGCTAAAGAATATGAAGAATATACTTCATTGATCGTTGAAAAAGAGGATGAATTATTATCAAAAGAACCAGCAGAATTTGAAGAAGACCACGATGAGTTCATGAATTCGGTCAAAACAGCCTCGTTTTTTTCTGACTGGATCAATGAGAAAGATGATGAATTCTTATTGGAAAAGTATGATGTAAGACCGGGAGAATCAAGATCCAAGATAGAGCTTGCTGACTGGCTTTTGTATGCGAATGAAGAACTTGCAAAATTATCTGAAAAGACTTTTTTTGCAAGAGAAGTCTCGAAATTAAGATTCAGGCTGAAATACGGAATAAAAGAAGAATTGCTGCCGCTGGTAAGACTGAGAGAAATAGGAAGGGCAAGAGCGAGGAGACTGTTCAGCAACGGAATAAAAGATACCGGAGATGTGAAAAAAGCGGATTTCGCAAAATTGAAATTCTTAGTTGGAGAGGCAGCTGCCAAAAGCATAAAGGAACAGGTCGGAGAAAAAGTCAATATTGAAATAAAACCAGGAAAAAGAAAGGGCCAGATGAGCTTAACTAAGTTTGAAAAGATTTAAACATTTTGCCGTCAATTCACGAGACCCATTATGAACTTAAAATAATTTTGCTGGGGAGGGACTTGGCTCAGCAACGAAGTTGCGCACAGCTCTGCATAGCAGAGATTGTGCCTACGGAGGTACGGCAGTTTACTTTACAAAACAGGGTCGAGTCAACGGCAAAACGGTACTAAGGCTCTGTAGAAAATAACGCTGCCATCACTTTATGAGGCTTATTACGTTGCAGATTAAATGGAGTTGGAGGGAATTCCTTATGGGACACAATTTTGGCATAGCCAAAATGTGCAGCTCGGCTTAGCCGAGATTGCACCAACGATTTGTGAATGTTGAACTATTGCAAGCCGAATTCGATGGCAGCGAATAAACGTATTTTCTACAGAGCCGCAGAATTACGGCTCTGCCCTAAACGTCGTTAGTATCAATAACCGTTGTCATTCCATCTCCGTATCAGGCATATTCTGTGTTGATTGTCCTTTTCCTGCAGCAATCACATCATCAATCCTTAATATCATCTCAGCTACTTCTGAAGCAGATGAAACCGCCTGAGTTTTAATTTTCAAAGGTTCAATTATTCCTTCATCCCAAGCATCAATAATTCTTCCAGTAAAAACATCAATTCCTGCCCATTTTACACCTTTGTCATGTGCAACTTTTAAGTCTGTTAAAACATCAATAGGATCAAGTCCTGCATTTTCAGCAAGTGTAATTGGAATAATTTCCATCGCATCAGCGAAAGCAAGAACAGCTAATTGTTCCCTTCCTGATAATGAAGTGGCGAATAATCTCAAGTTTCTTGCAACCTCAATCTCAGGAGCTCCTGCACCCGCAACAACCCTTCCTGATTTTACTGCTGAGACTAAGTCTCCAACAGCATCTTCCAGCGCTCTTTTTACTTCTGAAACAATGTGTTCTGTTCCGCCTTTAACAAGGATTGTTACAGATTTTGCGGAGCTTGAGCCGGAAATGTAAGTCATAAATTCTTCCCCTATTTTTCTTTCTTCCACAGATTCAGCAAATCCCAAATCAGTTACTTTCATATCGGAAAGTTTTGTTATTAATTTAGCTCCGGTTGCCTTGCTCAACCTTTCGATATCTGATTTTTTTATCCTTCTGCACGCGTAAATCCCGTATTTTGCAAGATAATGCTGCGCCAGATCATCGATTCCTTTCTGGCAGAAGACAGCATTGACTCCCAATACTGCAAGCTTATCTACCATCTCTTTCAGCATTCTTTCTTCAGTTTCAACAAACGATTGCAGCTGACTTGGATCAGTAATCTGTATTTTTGCTTCAATCTCTGTGTTTTTTATTTCTAATGCTGAATCTATTATGGCAATTTTTGCATTTCTTAAGATTCTCGGCATTCCCGGATGTATTTTTTCCTTATCTAATATCAAACCTTCAATAATTTCAGAATCCTCAATCGCGCCCCCTACTTTTTTCTCTATCGCGATATCGCTTCTTTCGATGGATATGTTTCCTTCTTCATTTCTGTTAAATACTTTCAATAATGCTTTCAGGCATAACAATGATAATTTTTCTTTTGCAACTTCCGCCCCCTTGCCAGTCATCGCAGTCAACGCGATTCTTTTCAGCAATTCAAGATTTCTTTCTGTAATAGGTTCTGAAATATTCTTGAGGATAGTTTGTGTTTTTTCCTGGGCAATCCTGTACCCCTTTGCGATGATTGTCGGATGTATGTTTTTTTCAAGCAGATATTCTGCCTGCTTCAACAGTTCTCCTGCTAAAACTGCAGCAGTAGTTGTTCCGTCCCCTACAACTTCCTCCTGAGTTTTCGCGACTTCAACAAGCATTTTTGCGGCAGGATGCTCAATCTGCATCTCTTTGAGAATTGTTGCGCCGTCATTTGTGATAATTACATCCCCCATTGAATCAACAAGCATCTTATCCATTCCCTTTGGACCCAATGTTGTTCTTACAGTTTCAGAAACTAATTTTGCAGCCGCGATATTATTTCTTTGCGCGTTTCTGCCTGTATTTCGCGTTGTGTTCTCTGGCAGAATAAATATCGGCTGGACATCTTTATTCATCTTCATTCTCCCGTGCATCCTGCTCTGAATTGACTCTTCCTGCTGTATAATTTCTCAGCATTTTAACTGCATCTTCTCCTCTGCACACCGGAGCTTCGGAACTTAAATCAATAAATGAGTTTCCCATCTGAGCAGATGAGATGCGTGACATTTCCATACTGTAAATTGCAGAATTACTGTAGTCATTCGCTTCATTAAATGAAAATATGACAGCAGATGATCCTTTTTTATTGTAATAAATGCTGCTCATTCCTTTGATAAAGAAACTTAAAGGCAGTGCCCCGGCAGAACTTGCATGGACAATAAGCTTGCTTATATCAACTAGACCGGCTTCTATTGCCAGAACATCTAACGGTTTTGTTCTTTCTTTAAGGATAGTCATTTTTCCCCAGGTTCAAGCTGAGCTATGCAAACTTAACTGATTTATAAAGGTTGTTTTTGTTACCAATAAGCTTTATATATCACATATAAAAAGAATAAAACATGGAAGAGTCCATAATAGATGTCGAAGATGGATTGAATCTTGATGCCGGATTGATTAAGCTATTGGCAATAAGAGCAGGAAAAACTGTCAACAGAATAATCGCAGATCCTATTTATCTTTCTAGAATGCAAAGAAAAGAGATTGTAAAATTATCGAAAAATTCGGCAGCAGATTACAGAGCCAAAGTGGAAAGAGCAGTTCAGAGAGACTCATGCACAAGAAGCTACATTTCGCTGTTAAGCATGGAAGAAGCTTTTGCAGCGATAGAGGCTGCTGTGCATAATTATGCACATAATCCAACGGCTGTATTTGAAGATGAAATACCAAAAGCAATCATCAGCGGAGAATTCAGAAGATATATGAAAGAACCCTATACTGCAAGACATGAACTAAGAAGAACGCTTCTGGATGCCGGTATTGAAACTCTCGAAAATTATATAACATTCCCTGAATCTACACTGAGGTATGCTAAATAAGTTCAGTATGGAAAATAATTATCCAAACCTTTATAAACTACCTATCTAAAACAAATATTAATTTCTACCAAAGATTAAAACTCAGGTAGAGGGTATTAGAATGACAGTTAAAAAACACGATTTTATCGAAGTTGAATACACCGGAATAGTAAAAGAAGACGGTTTCGTATTTGACACAACTTCAGAAAAAACAGCAAAGGAAAAAGGAATTCACAATCCTTATGCACAGTACGGACCGACTGTAGTCTGTGTTGGAGAGCATCAGCTTCTGAAAGGACTGGATGAAGGAGTCATTGGAAAAGAAGTTGGAAAAGAATACAAAATCGACTTGGCTCCGGAGCAGGCATTCGGCAGAAAATCAGCTCAATTGCTTAAATTAATCCCTATGAGCGCATTCAAAAAAGGAAATACCCGTCCGGAAGTCGGGATGCAGATTGATGTTGATGGAAATATAGGGATTGTAAAAACTGTAACCGGAGGAAGGATAATGGTTGATTTCAACCATCCATTGTCAAGCAAAGAACTGTCATACACCATAAAAATAAATAAGATTGTTACGGATGATGCTGAAAAAATAATATCGATGATATCTCTGACTTTAAATCTCAAGAAAGACAAGATAAATGTCTCAGTTTCAAATGGAAAAGCGACAGTAAAAACATTAAAACTGCCGGAAGTTTTCCAAAAAGAATTTGAAAAGAAAATAAAAGAACTTGTTCCTACCATCAAGGAATTAGTTTTCATTGAAAACAAGGAGGAAAAGCAACCAACAAGTGAAAAACAACCTTTAAATACAAGTAAGAAGTAAAGTGAGCATTAAAGGTTGAGGTGGTTAATTTAAAATGGAGATTTCAAGCGAAAGGCAGCATTTTGATACGGACAAGGAACTGGAAGAATTTCTTAACAAGCAAAAAGCTTCTATAAAAGTCATTGGTGTAGGCGGCGGAGGAAATAATACCATAAACCGCATGAGCGAGGTAGGAATCAAAGGCGCAGAAACTGTCGCAATGAATACAGATGCACAGGATTTGCTTTACACTACTGCAGATAAAAAATTACTGATAGGAAAAGACATCACAAAAGGATTAGGGGCAGGCTCCATCCCGAAAATAGGAGAGGAAGCGGCAAGAGAATCAGAAGGGGACATCAAAAAACTTCTTTCAGACGCTGATATGGTTTTCATAACATGCGGATTGGGAGGAGGAACTGGAACAGGAGCAGCTCCTGTTGTTGCAGAAACTGCAAAGAAGATGGGATGCCTTACTGTTGGAGTTGTAACTCTTCCATTCTCAATGGAAGGCTCGAGAAGATTTGAAAATGCAATTATCGGGCTTGAAAAGATGGAAAACATTGTTGATACTTTAATTGTGATTCCAAACGACAAACTGCTTGAGTTAGCTCCCGATTTGCCGCTGCACACTGCATTCAAAGTTGCAGATGAGATTTTAACAAATGCTGTAAAGGGAATAGCTGAATTAGTCACAAAAGCAGGATTAGTCAATCTTGATTTTGCAGATATAAGGACAGTGATGGGCAACGGAGGAGTCGCTCTTATCGGTGTTGGAGAAGCTGATGGCGATAATCGAGCTCAGGAAGCTGTTGAAAAAGCTGTTCACAATCCATTATTGGATGTTGACATATCAGGAGCTACTGGAGCATTGATTAATGTTTCAGGAGGCTCAGACATGACTCTTGATGAAGCAAGAAAGATAGTTGAGACGGTGTCGGAAACTCTTGATGAAGACGCAAGGATTATCTGGGGAGCTCAAATATCGGAAGATTTATCAGGAGTAGTCAGAGCATTACTAATTATTACAGGGGTCAAATCCTCTCAGATATTCGGCCCTAAAAAGCGTGTTACAAGAGAAAAACAAAGGGAGATTGAAAACGAGCTCGGAATAGAGTTTGTTGATTAAGGCCGAGCTTGAATGATCGAGGAATAATAATAATGGATGAACAGATAAAACCGACATGGAGCCAGAAAATAAAAAAATTTTACGGAGAATGTGTCAGAGTTTTAACTGTGACAAAAAAGCCTGATTCAGCCGAATACAAAACAGTCGTCAAAGTCTCAGGATTGGGAATTGTGATTATCGGGTTGATTGGATTCATTGTAACTATGATAAGGCAACTGGTGCTAAAATAAAATGGACGAAGCAGTGCAGCAAACAACGCATATATTCGCACTAAGAACTACTGCGAACAGGGAAGACCAGGTAATGGATTTTGTTACTTCCAATGTCAAGAAGAAAAAACTCGCTGTCTATTCTGTAATTTTCCCGCACGGGATGAGAGGATATATTTTCCTTGAGGCCGGCTCGCGTTCGGATGCAGAGATGGCTGCCCAGGGAGTTCCTTATGCAAAAGGAGTTCTTCCGAAAGAAGTTCAGATGAAAGAACTGGAGCATACTTTTGAACAGGCTCCCGCTGAGATGAACATACAGAAGAATGACATTGCTGAAATAATCTCAGGAACTTTGAAACGTGAACAGTGCAAAGTTCAGAGAGTTGATACTGTCAAAGGAGAGGTGGTTGTTGTTTTATTAGACGCAGCAGTTCCTATTCCTATAACTTTAAAGATGGATGCCATCAGAGTCATCAGAAGAGAAAGCGAAGAAGAGAATAAATAAAGATTCTAGAAAGCGTGAGCCGATTCTATTTTTTAGTTTATTATTAAAACTAAAATCCTGCTTGGGTGCAACATAGTATGTTTTTTACCTTGCTAATCTTCGCAACACTTAAATACAAGCTTGATGCCGCAACACAATGACAACAGTGAAAGAAGCGACCCTTGAAAGAAGGCTTGAAGAGACTTATCTTGCAGCACAGATTCCCGAAGATCTTAAAAACGAAGTTCTGGATTATATCAAAAACAATCCAAGTGTTGCTAACAAAGGCAGGGCATATATCAAAAGAATCACAAAAGCCATCTCAAAGATCCTTTCTCATGAGCCAGACTGCCTTGACGGACATATCGATACAGCATTCAGGTATAATATAGAAGGGATTAAGAAAGTAAAAGAGGAGAGAAGCAACAACACAGATGAGCACAAGAATTATGTACTGACTGTGCTTGAATCGCATTTCAACGCACATGCAGGATTTGCCGCAAAAATTCAGGCAGGAAAAGAAAAGAGCTACGAAACAGCTCACGCATATGTAGCAGACTGGTATTCTCACAAGAAAGCTGCCGCGGAACTGATAGAAAAAATAAGGTCTGAAGAAGCAGAAATGTTTTATCTTGATGCATATGAAGCTGCAAAAAAAGGGGAAGCGCTGGCAAAAATAAACCATGACTCTGATGCAGAAAAATTCTGGCTTGAAGAGAAATACGACGTCATGAAAAAAGCTGCTGTCGCCGCCTCGGGGATTAATCTTATTTCATCGTTAAGATATGAATACAGGGCAGGAACATTTGCATTTGTCATGTTTGCAAAGAATCATAATAAGGCATACGCAGAAAGAGCAAAAATGCATTATACCAGATTATTTGACACAATCCGCGGAAATGACGAGTTGAGAAAAAAACTTAGCATAGACCTTACTGAAACAATAAAAAGATTTGACATAGTAAGGAGAACTTTCCGGGACAGACAAAAGAAAAAACTCAACCGTTATCTAAAAGGAGTGCACATAACAAAGAAATCAAATGCATTCAGAAGGTAAGAACACTTACGACGCAAGCTTTATAAATAGCCTCTAAGTTCAAAGTTCTATGGCTAAACAAACTGTTGAAGCATTAATAGCAGGAGGCAAGGCAAACGCAGCACCTCCATTAGGGCCGGCTTTGGGGCCTACAGGGTTAAATGTAGCTGAAGTCATAAAGAAAATAAATGAAAAAACAATTGCTTTCAACGGGATGCAGGTCCCTGTAAAAATTATATTTGACGCTTCTGATAAGACATTCGAAATCACAGTCGGAACCCCTCCTGTTTCTGCATTATTGAAAACAGAAGGAAAACTGGAGAAAGGCTCTGGTTCAGCAAAATTAGACAAGGTTGCTGATTTAAGAATTGAACAGATAATTAAAGTTGCAAAAATGAAAGGAGATTCTTTGGCAGGAATAAACTTAAAGAAAAAAGTGAAAGAAGTAATTGGAACATGCGTTTCCATGGGAATTCTTGTTCAAGGAATGGATCCTAAAGATGCAATGAAAGAAGTTGATAATGGAAAATTCGACAAGGAGATTAAGTTAGAGAAGACTGAACTTACTGCTGAAGAACTGAAGCATTTGGAAGAAGAGAAGATCAGATTGGCCGCAGAAGCAGAGAAAAGACATGCAGCAGAAGAAGCGCTTGCTGCTCAGATTGTCAAGGAAATGGAAGGAAAAGCTACCGGCTTGATAAAAGCGAAGATGGTCGAATCGGGAATCTCCAAAGCTGTCATTGATAAAACTCTCGGAACAGGAAAAGCAGCAGCTGCGCCCGGAGCACCTGGAGCAGCACCTGCAGCAGGAGCAAAACCAGCAGCAGTGCCTGGTAAGAAGTAATTATTTTCTATTAGAAACATAAGAAGGACAGACTGTTAATTTACATGAATCCCAGCAATACGAACTGCCGTTTTTAACTTCAATATCTGCTATGTCTTTTTCCACAATAGACTTATAAATATTTTTTGCAGCAGATGCATTAGGACATTGTTTATGCCTAAGATCTGCATTTAAAGGAACGCAAACATTATTTGCAACAAAAAATTTGTCTATTGTTTTCATCGAATAATCAATTTCTACCCCATATATAAAGTTATTCCCGTTTAATGACGAGTCATTATAAGTATATTCATAAGTAGAAAGATATATAAATAAGTATGTATGAAAATAAGTATATATGAGTGAAATCAGAAGAAAGCTCTACAAGAGAGGCAGTTCTTACGAAACAACAGTGCCTATGCCGTTATTATTCGCATTAGACAAGTCAAAGAAACATAATATTATTTTCAAATTTGAAAAAAACAAGTGGTACGTTGAATTTGAAGAACAAAGAGGTAAAAATAAATGAAATTAATTTTCCACGGAGCAGTAAGAGAAGTCGGACGTTCCTGCATTGAATTAGTCACACAACAGGCAAGATTCTTGTTAGATGCCGGAATTAAATTAGGTCCTGAAACAGAATATCCTGAAGAGATAAAAAACATAAAAGGAATCACGGCAGGGATCCTCAGCCATGCGCATCTGGATCATTCCGGAGCATGGCCGTATTTAGTCAGTAAAGGGCTGAACTGCCCGATTTACACAACTGCTGCAACGAGAGATATCGCAAAAGTATTGATGAAGGATTTTTACAAAGTGGAATGCTTAAATCATATTCCTCCATACAAACCTGAGAATACTGAAAAAGCAGCTGAATTATTCAGATCTGTAAGATACAGGACTCCCTTTGAAATAAAAGATGCATATTTCAAATTTTTTGATGCAGGACATATTCCCGGAAGCGCTTTTATCTTAATCGAATCGAATGGAAAAAAATTAGTTTATACCGGAGATATAAATTTAAGCGATACAAGGCTTATTAAGGGAGCGGATTTGAATTTAGAACCGATTGATGCTATAGTAATGGAAACAACCTATGGAAACAAAGAGCATCCGGGCAGACAGCAGACTGAAAAAGAATTTTTATCAAAGATAAGGGAAGTCCTCAAAAAAGGAGGAAAAATTTTCATAGCGGCATTCGCAGTCGGAAGAACCCAGGAATTAATGCTTCTTCTGAATTCTGAAAAATGGAATGTGCCAATTTATGTTGACGGAATGGGAAAAGACATGACAGAGATAATGATACACCATGATGCTGTAAAAGACAAAGCAAAAATGACGGATGCAAAAAACAAGATTGAGATAGTAAGAGGGAGCATCCAAAGAGAAAATGCCATGAAAAAACAGGGAATATTCATCTCATCTGCAGGAATGATGACGGGAGGTCCGATTACTGAATATCTCAAACACGAGCATCAGGATCCAAAAAATGCATTCCTGCTTACCGGCTATGTAGATGCCGGAACAAATGGGCGTATGTTACTAGATGAGGGAACTGTTTTCATAGAGGGAAGAAAAACAAAAGTTCAGGCGGAATACGAACAGTATGATTTTTCAGCACATGCAGGAGAATCGGAATTAAAAGAATTGGTTGAAACATTAAACCCAAAAAAAATAATTTTAGTCCACGGAGAGCCTGATTCAATGGAAAAGTTTGCTGATTACTTAAGGAAAAAAGGAAAGGAGGTATTTATCCCTGAGTTAGGGAGCGAGATTAATATTTAGAAATTAATAATAAGTTAGCACCAAATACAAGCGATGGATAAAAAAGAATAAGATAAGTTGAGGGGGACGTCCCTTACGGGGCCTCAACGACTTGTGATAAGAACGAAAGATATCGCGAGTCGGTGCTAACTTACTGAATCGGCAGCGGCAAAATCCAACAGCAAAATAAAAATCAGTAAAAGAGGAATAGACAATGAAACACAAATTCAAGGAGTTTTTGGAAAATCTGGACTATAATGAAGTTTTAGATTTAAAAAAACAGATTAAAGAGCCAAGCTCAGCAATAAAAGATGTTTTAGCGAATCATATCGATGTTATCGAAAGGATGAATTCAAGAATTTGTGCAACTTGCGGAAACCAGTTAAATATCAATACTAAGAATCTGACGCTGCATTTCGGCCCGGAAGACTTCAAGAAGAAAGCTTCATTCTGCGCATTTGACTGTCTGGAGTTTTTTTTGCAGCAGTTAAAATCAATTGAAATGAAGAAAGAGAAAGCAATAAGATAAACATCAACCTTAAATATACCTTTCTTTTCCATTAATCTATGCAGGACTTTTTCAATAAAATAATAGAAGAAATCAAGACTAAGAAATACAAAAAAGAAGAGATAGATAAACTGAAGACTAAGCTTGCAAAAGAGTTCAGTACAAAACGCATCCCGACAAACATAGAAATTCTTCTTAAAGCTGATAAAAAAGACCAAACATTATTAAAAAAATACATTCATACTAAAACAACAAGAACAATCTCCGGAGTTGCTCCCGTTGCTGTTATGACTAAGCCGTCTGCATGTCCTCACGGAAGATGCACAATGTGCCCAGGCGGATTGAAAAGCGCGTTTGGAGATACCCCTCAAAGCTATACCGGACATGAACCTGCGACTATGCGCGGAAAAAGAGCAGATTATGACGCTTACATCCAGATTTTCAACAGATTAGAGCAGTATATTCTATTGGGGCATAATATAGATAAGGTTGAGCTGATAATAATGGGAGGAACATTCCCCGCGACTCCGAAAGAATATCAGGAAGAATTTGTAACCGACTGTTTCAAAGCGTTAAATGATTTCTCGAAAGAATTTTTCAGGAAAAATGAGCTCGATATTGATAAATTCAAGGAATTCTTCGAGCTTCCGCATACATTTGAGGAAGACATGACTCAGAAAATAATTGAAAAGATCAAAAAATTAAAAAAGAAATCAACGCTGGAAAAAGAGCAGAAAAAGAATGAAAAAGCAAAAGTAAGATGTATTGGACTGACAATCGAAACAAAACCTGACTGGGGATTATTAAAACATGGGAATGAAATGTTAAGATTGGGATGTACCAGAGTTGAATTGGGAGTCCAGACTCTTTATGATGATGTTCTGAAGAAAATCAATCGCGGACATACGTTAAAAGAAACAATCGAGAGCATCAAAATTCTGAAAGACCTTGGATTTAAGCTCAATTTTCATTTCATGATAGGCCTTCCTTTGATGAACAGAGAGAGGGACATACAGGCATTCAGAGAATTATTTGAAAATGAAAATTTCCGTCCTGACATGATGAAAATTTATCCATGCATGGTATCGAGAGGAACATTGCTTTATTTAGAAATGAAAAGTGGAAATTTTAAGCCATTGACAACTGAACAAGCCGCAGATATAATCTCAGAAGGAGAAATGTTTGTCGAGAAATACTGCAGAATAATGCGTGTCCAGAGGGATATTCCTCCTAAATTCATGGAAAATGGTATCTTAAGCAATTTGAGGCAGCATGTCGATGAAGCTGCGAATAAAAAAGGAATAATATGCCAGTGCATTAGATGCAGAGAGCTCGGAAGACATGACCCAGATGATAAAATAATTTACAATACAATGGAATATAATGCGTCTGAAGGAAAGGAATTCTTCATCTCGGCAGATACAAAAAAACAGGACGCGATTGTCGGTTTTGTAAGGATGAGATATCCTTCTCAGATTTTAAGAAAAGAGATAACAAAAGATTCAGCAATAATAAGAGAGCTGCACGTTTACGGTTCTGTAGTCCCTATCGGAGAATCGGGATTGATACAGCACAAAGGAGTTGGAAAAGAACTGCTGAGACTTGCTGAAAAACAGGCAAAGAAAGACAGGAAGAAGAAACTCGTTGTCATTTCAGGAATAGGAGCGAGAGAATATTATAAGAAACTAGGATATAAACAGGAAGGGCCTTATATGGTTAAGAAGATTTAGTAAAAGGATAATCATTACGATGTAATTCAAAATCTTTAATTTTAATTGGATTTCCTCCAGCATAAAAATGTCTTTTGAAAATTCTGGATGTATCTGACGGAGTCAACCAACCAGCTTTACCAAGAACTAATAAATCGTCTTTCAAATCGCTTCTTTCAACGATAGAGCATATAGATGGTTGTGAACCTCGTGAAGCAAACAAAATTTGTTTAACTCTGCCTCTCAGGTATTGTCCAACATGTATGTCTACCATCGGAGGTGTTTCAATTATTATTCTCTTTGTTTCTAATTGCAATGGAGAATCAAAAGAAAATAATCTACCTGTCTCGGTCCCGGTCGGAATAAGTCTCTTAAATCCTGCTTTTTCCAAAACTGAATAGTTAACTCCCATTTGAATATTTTGCTTAATTATAGCTTACTTTTAAATGTTACCATAGGCAAAAGTATATTAAATGAGACTAATAAAGGCAAGTTATGACAGAACTTCAATTCAAGGAAAAATTCATTGAAAGATATAAAAAACTTACTGACTGGAAT
>Ga0209541_10007432_pt1 | contig 18443 bp, 17 predicted proteins | sample RifCSPlowO2_01_FD_184027 | JGI IMG/M metagenome (GOLD analysis project Ga0209541, IMG submission 184027) | Groundwater microbial communities from Rifle, Colorado - Rifle CSP2_plank lowO2_0.1 (SPAdes) (version 2) | ecosystem: Environmental > Aquatic > Deep subsurface > Groundwater | place... | reverse complement strand
AACATGCTCAGAAATCCGCTGATTTCTGACACTTGAGTATTTGAAAGCAGAGCTTTCTAATAAACCAGAAATTCCATAGGAATTTCTAAGTTCATGCTCAGAAACTTTCACCACCAGTGTACAAACTTGGAAAGTTTCTGACATTTCGTAACGTCGGGACTGGGAGTCATAGGTCACGTTACATGAAGATTATTATTTCTGCTTACTTGACGTGCTTTATCGACGTATTCTTTATAAATGAGGCACTATCGGTGACGTCATGAATAGAAATCTCGCATTTCTGCTCGTTATTGTTCTTCTCGGCACGGCATTACGCTTCTATGACATTGGTGCCGAAAGCCTTTGGACTGATGAAATGCTATCGGTTGACCATGCTCGGCAGCCATCGGTTGGCGAGGTTATAGAGCATGTGCGGGCAAAAGAAGCTGCGCCGCCGTTACATTATGTATTTCTGCATTATTGGGTAATGGCATTTGGCGATTCCGATGTTTCTGTTCGTGTGCCGTCAGTCATTTTTAGTATTGCATCAATTATCTTGTTGTATGTTATTGTGAAACTTTTTTTCTCCGAACGAACAGCACTGATTGCAGCTTTTCTTTTCACAATTTCAATGCAGCAGGTGTTGTACGCACAGGAAGCGCGACTGTATAGTATGTTTATGTTTATTGCTCTGCTCGCGACGTATGGTTTTATCCGTGCTTTTGTGATGTCATCACCATCACATCATGTTATGTACTTCATTGCATTAACGATGGTGTTATACACAAATTATCTTACGATTGTGCTTGTTGTTTTTTATGGACTTGTACTGTTTTGGAAGAATAAAGAAAAGAAAAAGTGGAGTTTGTACACGTCTCTTGCCCTGCTTCTATCTGTGCCGCTTGTACCATTCGCGTTTCAACAGTTTGTCCGTGCAAACAGTGGCTTGGAAGAAGTTTTGCTTGGTTTTGGTATGCCGCAATTTATCGCAAGTCTCGGATTGTTTGTTTTTGCACTCCCTAGCATTGCTGCTTGTGCACTACTCATACTTGTCATCGCGTTAAAAAAACAGATTAAAAATGTTCGTTTACCATCGCGTTTTTTTGTTGCGCTTGTTGCTTTTTTGTGTGCGGTGTATGCGTATTTGTCAGTCTATCCTCTGTCTCTATTTATGATTCCACTGATTCGTGTACCAATCACAAACTCTTATTTTCTGATAAGACACTCTCTGTTTCTCGCTCCACTGCTCTACGGATATATCGCATGGAAAACGGATACGCTACGGAAAAATTATGTCATTCTTGTTCTTGTCATGATTGTCGTGACGCAAATGTTTGCACTTGGTGTTTATTATACAACTGCAACGAAACCTGACTGGAAGGGAGCAATGGCATCAATTGGTGATGGCGCACTCGTTCTGCTTGATCGCGGCGGTGGAAGCAATCACATGCTATTGCAAAGATACAAGACCGATGCGAATGTGGTGAGCCTAACGCAGTATTCCAGCAGGTCAGATTTTTATCAGATTCCTGATGCAACGGTGATTGAGATTGTAGAACATGCACCTGAATTTTGGCTGTTACTATCGAAAGCGCAGGGAACTGGAAATTATTATCAGAAGATGCTTGATGTACCTTTTGAACGCAAAGAAACGGAAGAATTTTACGGGGTTAAAGTTTTTGAGTACGATAATCTTAAATATCCGATAACTTCGTGAATGTCATGGTCAGTATTTTTACTGTTATCCTTTTTTTCGTGTATTTCTGGGGTCTGGGTTTTACAGCTATGTATCTGCTCACGGACAAAACAGAAAATGCACTTGAACGGTTTTTTTTACGTGTTGCGATTGGCATGGGCGTATTCCCGCTTTTGTCAATCATTCTCAATGTTGTGCGCATTCCGCTTGACTGGAAGATTTTTTTGGTTGTCAGCATAGCTTTTCCGTTATTTGTTCTTGGAAAAAAGTTGTACACAAAAGAGCACATATTTTCAGAGGAAAAGTTTCAGTTAAAAAAATCAACACTCTTTTTTCTTCTTGCGCTGGGCATCGCGATTGCTTGGTTTTATATTTACACAACAGGAGCTTTTGCTTATCCCTATCTTGAAGACGAAGACCCCTGGGGGCATGCAGTGGGCGCAAAATATGTTGCGTTGGAGAAAACTGCGTTTGACCCGCCACACTCAGTTCGCAACGGGAAAATTGACGACCTCCTGTCGTACATCGACCCATATCCGCCTGCGTATGATATTCTGATGGGGGTATTACATCAAACATCAACTGACCTCAACTGGACGCTGAAATTTTTTAATGTGTTGATCATCTGTCTTGGCTTTGTATTCTTTTATATGTTCGCGCGGATTATAACGGACAGGAACAAAGCGCTGTTTGCGACGTTTGTTCTTGCCGCAGTGCCATCATATCTCACCCATTTCATCTGGGCACATTCTCTTGGTATAACATTATTTTTTCCTCTGATGATTGCTTTCGAACATCTACGAGAGCAAAAGAATTGGGTATATCCTGCTGGTTTTATTTTCGGAAGCATTTGGGTAACGCAAAACGTATCACAACCATTGACTCTGAGCATTATGCTTGGGATATATCTGGTTGTCGTATCAATTACGAATGGTAAGCTCTTCACTTATGGCTTTGTTGCGTTGATTGCAGGTTTTTGTGCGTCGCTGCTCTGGTGGGGGGTGCTGATACTGAAGTATGGACTGTTCACTTTTCTTGCATACTACAAAGTGGGAGGCGGTAGCCAAGAGACTGCGGTGGAGAAAACTGCCGCTGCAACAAGCACACTCTTTGGGACAGTAAAGAATTTACTTAAAACGTTTTTTAACCCCGGCGGCAGCGGCTCACGTGCGTATGGAGTTAATGATTTTTTCTTTGCACAACATTCAAACATGATTAATAATGCAATTGGAATTGGTGCTGTTGTGTCAGTTCTTGTACTCATTGCGGTCGTTTATCTTGTTGTCCGATATAGGAAGGAGCTAGTTACATCTCAACATACATGGACGGCAGTGATGTTGTTTTGGCTAATCTATACATTTTGGGGCGTGAACGGTTCAACATTTCCGATTTCGGTTGCACGCGGCGCGTTTCGATTGTGGATGTTCTTTTCTATTCCAGTGGCGCTTCTCGCTGCAGAAGGATTGGACGCATTGCTAAAGTTGCCACGAAAAATACCGTTGCAAATATACATCATTGGACTTGTTGTGATTGGAGGAGTTGTGCTTACGTCAGCACATCAGAAGTATAGCGCAAACACATCAATATGGCCAACGTCTGGCGCATTTACCAACAATGCTGAGCCATTTGAGTACGGCGCATGGTTCAAGACGATTGAGCAAAACTCGAAAGTATTTTTATATTCACCACGAGACAAGCTTGCGATTGGTTATGGCGCATACAGCTGTGTCTGGTGTAAAGAACTTATTGAATTTCGGGAAGATATTCTGGACAAAAACGCAAAAGAACTTCATGATTTTATGAAAGGAAATGATTACGATTACTTTTTAGTCAATGCACAGATGGAATACAAGCATTTTAAGCCGAGGTTTGGAGAGAATAAGACGCAAGAGTTATTGCCTCAACGATATGATGAGATTGTAAGCTCTGGTTTGTTCGTACCCGTGTATCAGAAAGAAAACATGTTTGTTGTGTTTCGGGTTGTTTAGTTGAATATACACACATATCCATCGGGTGATTGTCCTAATTCTCCACCTGCCCCCTGACAGCAGTTACTTTTTTCACGGACTTTGTTACAGAAATCAGGACTTACTTCATCGCATTTTTTTTGGACGCATTGTAAATAACCTTCTTGACCTTTGTCTTTTATTGCCAAAACTGAAAAAACTATCATCAAAGCAACCAATCCGAGAAGGAAATAGTATAAGGGTTTTTGGAGTTTACTGATGTCCATACGTATTATGTGGGGTGGTTTGATATAAATTTAGCGGTTAGCCTGCCATTACTCCAAGAAGAAAGAAAATAAACGTTACGTAACCCTTTTTTTCCCTTCCTTCTGCTCCTACGACTACCCAACTCGTCAATAACTTTTTATATGCTTAAAAAATGGTAGAGGTATGTTCAAAAGAGGAAGCATGGACATCTCTATCAGTACAATTGTTATTATTATGATAGCAACCATCATTTTCATAGCAGGCGTGTACTTCCTTCTCGACTTTTTGCTGTTTGCAAGCGATACTGAAGAGGGTGTTGCAATCACCGTTGGGCAACGAGGCGAGATTCGGACTGCGGCCGAAGCACGGGATGAGAAAGAGCAGGAAACTACAAAAAAAGAAACAAGCCAGATAAAAGAAGAAAGCGAAAAACCTATCGTCCAGCTCGAAACTCCTGTCGTCAAAAAAGACTGTGTCAAAGATTTGTCATGCGACTACTATTTTGTGTTTGTTCCACTGGGAAACTGGAAAGCCGATGCAGAGTTTGAAACCAAGGTCGAAGAACGGATGTTGTTTATGACAGATATCAGCAAGTTCAAAGACAAGAAAGTGGGTACGTTGCGCGTTCCATTGAATAAGATGACTGACTGCAGGATTACAAAGATAGACCCGTTCAGTGCCTCGCATCATCAGAAAATAAAGAGCTGCGCAGACAAATACGCTGACTCACTGGGGATTGATTATGAACGAGCCATTGGGTTATCAAATACGTTTGAAGGAGGACGCGCCTTTTTTGGTAGCAAAGTTGGTTTTGTAAGCCTTGGATTTAACGTTGGAGGAACAAAAGCTGAACGTGTCGGTATTGTCGCGCACGAAATTGGCCACACTTATGATTTATGTGACGAATATTCTTTTACCATCTGGAAAGAGCAGAAAGGATATGTGACTGGCAAAGCATGTGAAAACAAATGGCCGGAATATTGTGACAAGACTATTGATGATTGTGAAGGCAATACGCCAACGATTCGTGATTATGAGGGTGACACGTTAGATACGGTGTGTTACGGTTCAGTCCATTACAGTATCATGGGATACAGCAAGGGCTCGGAATGCGGCCTTGACAGGACTGGTGGATATGAAGCGTACGGTGATATTCCATGAGATTTTCTTTTCTATTTTTGATTTTACTTTCTGCAACTGTGGCAGCAGAGCCTATTGTCGAATTTGACTTTTTAATCAATCAAAGCGGCGATGTGTACGTCTATAACATGAGAACATTGTTTGGACAACCTGATGAAAGTGAGGTGACAAATACAGAATTCAAAATAACACTGAATGGTGAAGGTGGAGCAGTCATGACTCAAACGAATGTGCCTGCGTCATTTGTGATTCTTGATCCGTTTCAACCTGTGGCGCAGGTACCAGCGTCAGTGCAGCTTCCCTACACACAGGCATACAAGAAGTTGCGCATCTATCGAAATGACGAATGGTTGTATGAGCATGATGTCAGCGTTCTCTGTAACAACGATGGTCGATGTCAGCACACTGAGAATTTTGCAGGTTGTCCACAAGATTGCCCAAGCGGCAGTACAGACGGATTATGCGACAGGCAGGCAGACAATAGATGCGATGCGGATTGTGTTGCAGGAGACAAAGATTGCAAAATAACCGACAAAGTGACTGTATTCGATGTTATTTCACTGGGTGGAGCAATTGCGCTTACAATTCTTTTTGCAATAACACTTTATTTTTTGATGCGTTCGCCTGTCGAACAGCGCAGAATCTGGAAATCAAGAATTGTTCTTATTATTGCAGCGAAAATTGTTATTATCGTAGTGCCACAGATACTGAAGATAATGGGGTGAAGTTACATAGGAGGTTAGATTATTTTTGACTCGTTACTGACGTTACAAATGGAAGAAAAAAATAAAACGTTACGGTTTTTTTTTTTGCCTTCCTTCTGCTTCAACGACTACTGTCACCAATTACGAAGTATGTTTGCAACACATGAAAGTTGACATTACCAGTGAAGCTAAAAGCATATAAATCGCTTGTTTCCAGCAATGTTGGGGTGTTTTGGTGAATCTGACACAGTTCTTGCCTAAAATTGAAAATGCGCTGCAGCCTGAAAAATTGTCACCAGGCATGCGACAGTTTGTTGAAGTCAAAAAGCAGCACCCTGACTGTGTTGTACTTTTCAGAATGGGTGATTTTTATGAAACGTTTTATGATGATGCAAAACTGGTGTCACAAGAGCTCGACATTGTTTTGACCGCGCGGGGCAGTGGAGAACGAAGAGCGCCGCTTGCAGGCATTCCTTATCACGCGCTCGAACCAAACCTTGCAAAACTTGTGAAAAACGGACATAAAGTTGCCATCGTTGAACAGCTTGAAGACCCAAAACTTGCAAAAGGATTGGTGAAACGCGGAGTGGTGCGCATCGTCACACCCGGCATGGTGATGGAACAAAGCATGCTTGACGAGAAAAGCAACAATTACATCATGTCGCTGTTCACGCATGGCGAGCAATGTGCGGCTGCATTCTGTGATATCTCCACGGGCGAATTTTTTACTTCGGCGTTCCGTGCAGAGCAGTGCGCAACCATTGTCACACGGTTCAATCCTGCAGAGTGCATCATGCCAAAAAGTCTTGCAGTAAATACAGAGATTCTTGCAGTGCTCAAACAGTATCAGGTTGCAATTCATACGATTGATGATACGATGTTTCACGCAGACTATTGTAAAAACCAGCTTATCAACCATTTCAACACGGATTTTGGAATGCAACAGGTAATGATACAATCATCAGGAGCGCTCGTATCGCATATCGCTCAAACCCAGAAAGCAAATTTGAGTTACATTAATACAATAAAAATTGTGAACTGGAGTGAAGTCATGACGTTGGATTTATGGACGATGCGCAATCTCGAATTGATGCAGAACATGCGTGACCAAACTACAAAAGGAACGCTGATTTCCGTCATCGACAGGACGCAGACGCCGATGGGCTCGCGATTGATACGCAAATGGCTGCGAGAGCCGTTACGGACTCTGAGCAAGATGAATAAACGCCTTGATGCGGTTGAATGGCTCGTACAACACGGTCTTGAACGAGCAGAACTTGGGGCGTTGCTCAATGGTATTCGTGATATTGAACGTCTTATCGGCAGAATAACTTATGGCAATGCAAATGCCCGTGATTTGATTGGTTTGAAAAAGTCCATTGAACCTGTGAAAAAAATAAAAGAATTGTTGCCTGACGCTGGTATTCTTGGCGACATAAAAAAAATGGATAGTCTTGTCAGTATTGTTGAGCTGATTGAGCGTGCAGTTCAAGATGATTCACCGTTGAGCGTTCGTGAGGGTGGGATGATAAAAAGAGAGTTTGATTCTGAACTGGACAAGATGCGCGACGTGCAGAAAAATGGGAAGAATATCATTGCGTCGATGGAAGAACAAGAAAAAGAAAAAACAGGAATAAAGAATCTGCGCATTCGATTTACCAATGTCTTCGGATATTTTATTGAAGTCAGTAAATCACATATTGGAAAAGTACCTGCACATTATATTCGAAAACAAACGACGGTGAATGGAGAGCGTTATTTTACTCCAGAGTTAAAAGAGCAGGAAGAGAGCATATTGCATGCGGAAGAGCGTATTGTAGTGCGTGAATTTGAACTTTTTCAGGATATTTGCAAAAAAACGATGGAAAAAAATCAGCTTATTCAGGCAGCAGCTCGACATATCGCAACGCTTGATGTTCTTTGGTCTTTTGCAGGCGTTGCTGCATCATCCCGATTTGTGCGACCCCATCTCGATGAATCCTCAGCAATCGAAATAAAAAATGGACGGCATCCGGTGATTGAGCAATTCGAGCATAACTTTGTTCCGAATGACATTACCATGAAAAATAATGAACTGATGGTCATTACCGGTCCAAACATGTCCGGCAAAAGTTCGTTTATGCGACAGGTTGCGCTCATCGTGATTCTTTCCCACATCGGCAGTTTTGTTCCAGCAGACAGCGCACGCATCGGGCTTGTAGACAGGATATTTACCCGTGTTGGAGCGGCTGATGATTTAGCTTCAGGACAGTCAACATTTATGGTTGAAATGACTGAAACGGCAAACATCCTTCATAACGCAACAGACAAGAGTTTGATTATACTTGATGAGATTGGACGAGGGACAAGCACCTATGATGGTCTGAGCATTGCGTGGAGTGTCGCAGAACACATCGTCCAAAAAGTAAAAGCAAAAACATTGTTTGCGACACATTATCATGTGCTGAATAAACTAGCGGAAACGCATCCACAGGTGAAGAATATTACTGTTGCGGTGAAAGAAGATGGCGATGAAATAATTTTTTTGCATAAGATTGTTGATGGCAGCACTGATAAAAGTTATGGTATTCATGTTGCGCGGCTTGCGGGAATGCCTCCAAGTGTTATTGAACGGGCAAAGGAGATGCAGAATATACTTGAGAGTGATAATGGAGCATTAAGCAGGTTGAAACCATGACAAGAATCATCCAATTATCCGAAGACATCATCAACAAAATTGCCGCAGGCGAAGTTATTGAACGGCCTGCAAGCGTTGTCAAAGAACTCGTTGAGAATGCACTTGACGCAGGCGCTACCGCAATCGATGTTGAAATTAAAAAAGCGGGAAAAGAACTCATTCGCGTCAAAGACAATGGATGTGGGATGCCAGAAGACGATGCAAAACTTTGTATTTTAAGACACACAACAAGCAAGATACGGCAGGCAGACGATTTGCATAACATCAGGACGCTTGGTTTTCGGGGAGAAGCACTGTCGAGCATTGCTGCGGTCAGTCACTTTGTCTTAACAACAAAAGAGAAAAGCACAATCGCAGGAAGCAGAATTACTGTGTCTGGTGGTGTGTTGCAGCGTGTCGAGCAGGCAGCGAGCGCGGATGGTACAACCATTGAAGTCCATGAGCTGTTTTTGAACACACCGGCGCGACGCAAATTCATGAAAAGCGATGCAACGGAAAATGCACAAATTCTGGATGTCATAACACGCTATGCTTTGTATTATAATTCTGTGTTTTTTAGATTGATAAGCGATGGAAAATCATTGCTTCAGTCAGGAAATTCTGATCAGCGTGCAACAATAACAACAATTTATGGTGCGTCGCTGGCAAAAGAATTGTTGAATGTGGAAAAAGAAGATGCGGGCATTCGTGTGAGTGGAATGATTTCAAAGCCAACGGTCACCCGTGCAAATAAAGATTACCAGACATTTTTTGTGAATGGAAGATTAGTGAAAAGTCCGATGATAGAACATGCATTGCATGAGGCGTATCATGCCGCACTCTTTATTCACCGACATCCTTTTGCGTTGCTCAAGATTGAGATTGATCCTGCACTGATTGATGTTAATGTTCATCCGACAAAAAAAGAAGTGAAATTTGAGAAAAGCGAATTAGTGTATCGATTCATCTATCACGCAATACGAGATGTTCTTGAAAAAGAAAATCTTATTCCGCAGATGGAAATGCCATCGTCTTTTCATTCAGAACAATTACATCTGACGAAGAAATTTGACACAAGCTCACAGGCAGTTCTTGCGACGACAGCACCGCGCTCTTTGTCACCAGTGATGAGCTATAATGAAACTCTGCCTCCGTTACGTCTTCTCGGACAAATCCATCAAACATTTTTTATTGCTGAAACAGCGGAAGGAATGCTTATCATTGACCAGCATATTGTTCAGGAACGAGTATTGTACGAACAATTCATGCAGCAGTATATGAAAAGCGCAGTGATGCCGCAGGTGTTACTTCAGCCCGTGATTGTTGAGCTGACTCAAAAAGATGCCCTGATGCTCGGTGAGCACGAAGAGCAGTTACAGCAGCTTGGCTTTGCAATCGACGGATTTGGCGGGAATTCCGTGCGAGTAAGAAGCATTCCATCGATTTTTGGACGTTTACAGCCAGCAGAGCTGCTTCCCGATATTCTTGGACAGTTACGTGATGGAATGATAACAAGCGTAGAGAATAAAGCCGAAGCCATGATTACACGGATGGCGTGTAGAGCATCAATCAAAGCAGGAGATAGTTGCACAATACCGCAAATGCAGCAGCTTCTTGGACAGCTTCAGCACTGCAAACTGCCGTTTCATTGTCCGCATGGACGTCCAGTGTTTATCAACGTGACCAGAGAAGAATTGGAGAAGATGTTTTTAAGGGTGTGAAAGGTCAGTATCCAAACCGTTTGTTATATTCTTTGTGGCTCATCCATTCCAGTACTATGCTGAGCACAATGACTTCATCCCTCTTGATGGTGTATATAAGACGCCACGCATTTGGTAGATTATATTTCCAAAGATTAGTAAGAGGACCATATTTTTTATTATACTCTTTTGGAATCAGGCGTTTTGGGATTTGAATTCCACAAAAAGCATTGCTGCGGACTTCATTTACTGCTTGGTCTAACCATTCTTTCAGTTGCTTGTCTTCAAACTTTCCACTCTCAAGTTCGAGATATGCTTTCTTGAGATTTTCATCACCAAATTTTACTTCGCAGGCTAATTCCATGAGAGATCTTTTCTTGCTAAGTATCGTCTGACACCTTCAGGGTCCCAAACCCAGGCAATTTTTCCTTCCTGGTCTACTGCTATCTTTCCCGATTCCATAAGGTAATCGATGATGAGACTGAAGGTTTGGTACATCATTTTTCTGGGCAAATGTTCCCAAAGTGATTTTTTCTTGAATTCGCCGCTATGTTCATGAATAAATTTTTCTACCATAAGAACAGTGTCCAGTTGAGGATAGTGAAGTACTTCTTTTTGTTCGGTTTTACGATGAATTAGCTCGGGCATAGAGTTATATAAGTGTATATACTATAAAAATGTTTTGTTTGTGTGTATTGTAACAACTCTTTAGTAACAAAAATAGAAAGATTTAAATAAAGTAGGCTTATTTTTGAGAATATGGACGAAGAGATGGAGCTGCCACAGCGAAAAATTCGATCAGCGGAAGCTGCGCACGTTGAGCAAGCGAAAAGAGAAATTCGACCAGTAAAAGCTGTATCAGAAGCATACGCTCTGCCTCCAAGAGGGAGTGTTCTTGATGTTGACCAGGCAACAAGGATTGCTATGGATAACATTGAGCTTGCAGCGATTGAAGCAAGAACTGCGAAACTCCAAAAAGAAGTTGATAAACAAGAAGCACGTAGAGCTGCAGAACCAGAACAGTCATACAAAGTTGAAGTTCCGCGTGAACTTGAAGCGGTTCATTTAGCACCTCCGCAATTACCTCCGCCTGTCCAAAGACTTATCGAAGCAGAAGCGTCTCCTGTTCCCGAAGCAGCACAGCCTGTTCCTCTTGTTTCGCTTGAAGCTGTTGTTCGTTCTGAAGCAAGAGATGCACCGCCACCTCGCATGATTGGGGAATACGTTGTCAAACACAAAATTGGAGAAGGCGCTCTTTTTGAAGTGTATGAAGGATATCACAGAGGATTAAGTTCTGAACATGTTGTTGCGCTGAAGGTTCCACGAGAAGAAGCTGGAGAAAAAGGAGAAACTGCTATCGATGCTGAGCGAAGAATTTTGATGAAACTTGATAGTCCAAACATTCCAAAAATTTATGCTGCTGAACCCGGAGTTTATGTTGCTGAGCAGCTCCTTCGTGGAAAGACATTACAAGTTCTGATTTCAAAAGCACGCGAGAAAGGAGAATATTTGCGCGAAGAAAGTGTTTTTGGTGGTGGGATTCAGATGTTGCGAGCACTTGCGCATGTCAATGAACGCGGAATTGTGCATCGCGATGTGAAGCCTGCAAATATTATGGTAGAAAGTGGTTCTTTGGTTGATGAGCCCGAAGAGGGAAATCGTTGGGCGCTCACGGATTTTAATGTTTCAGACGATAAGAAAGCGAACGTTGGCAGCATGTACACTGGTTGTTCGACATCATTAACAGGTTTGACGGATTTATACGCATCACCAGAACAGCGTCAAGGGAAAGAAGCAGATGGACGAAGTGATTTGTATTCACTTGCAGTCACATTATTTGAAGCGTTGACTGGCGAGCTGCCTCTTGGTTCAAGCGTTGACCCACATGACGTTAATAAAAAACTGTCGCGTGATTACACACGATTCTTTAACAAAGCTTTGCAACGTGACCCCAGCAAAAGATTCCAGACCGCAGAAGAGATGCAGAAAGCATTGACTGCAACGTCACGCGGGAAGTACGGTGGTGGTACGATATTTTCGATTGATTATGAAAATAAAATTTGTGTTGATGTTCTTCATGAAAATACAATGCGTCATGGTGTTGCTTATAGCATTGGTAAACATATTTCTGACTATTCAGTTTCGCCTGACGGGCAAAATATGGCTGTCCTGCTCAAAGAATCTAGAGATAAAGAACATTTTTATCAGGTTGATGTGTTGCACCTTCCAAGCGGCATTAACCGCACCCTTGTTTCGATGAAATTGAATAGTGAAGAGGGCAAATCATTAAATCTGTCAGAAATCCAATTTACTGGTACAAGAGTATTTGTGCACGGAACGGGTGGTTGGATGGAGTGTAAGGATGGCAGATATCAACAGACATCATACCACGGGGACAGTAAGAAAGTAACAACATCGCCGAACAATGACTATAAAGTTGAATGCTTAGAGAACATGATATTGATAACAGGCGCTGGAAGTAATTCGTCTGAAGCGACAAGGCTCGAACGAGGATACAATCCCCACTGGGACCCAAGTGATATTGGAATGAGATATGTAAAAATACCTGAACAGCCGAAGCCAGCGGAAGATAGAGCAGTTCTCCAAGAGGTGTCTCCGACGCCAGATGTTGTGCCCGTGCCTCCTACATTAAAAGAAGCTATTCGGCAAGTGAAAGAGCAATCCGTTTCTAAGCGGACTTGGTACAATCCATTTGGATGGTAGACTTGTAGTCACAACTAACCCAGCTTATTCAAATATCGTTTCAAATCTTTATACTCATTATCTTTATCAAGAATGTACAAGACTGACATAAAGTTTATCGACAAAATAAATCACCCGTTTTTCTTTTCTGTCAGCTTTCTGAAAAGGTAATTTTCGGTTTTAAAGAGACCTCTTTTCTCACTTACCTCTGCGAGCTTTTTTATAAGATGTAATTCTTCGATTGTTACAAGCCTATTGGTGGAGGAAGTTTTTGTCATGATACTAAATCCCAATTCATATTTTAACGTTATTGCTTTCATTTTGAGTTGCATTTGTCACAGGTAGTCGTTGGAGCAAAAGGAAGGCGAAAAACTACGTAAACGTTCTTTTTTTTTCTTCCTGGAGTAACGTCAATAACTGGTCAAACGAACGTGAAAGTTGTCACCTCACTCTTTCTTCCAACTCAATTTTTTTTTCGATATGTTTAAATACAAACTTCGGCTTTTTCTTTAAATGGCATTTAACTGGAAAAAGCAGTTACCGTGGATTATACCCGTAGCAGTTGTTTTACTCTTTATTCTTTGGACTATAGGCAGCTACAATGGACTAGTCAATGCTCAAGTCAATGTCGATACGTCATGGGGACAAGTACAAAGCGTTTATCAACGCAGAGCTGACTTGATTCCAAACCTTGTCGAAACAGTCAAAGGTGTCCGTGATTTTGAAAAAGAAACATTTACTGCAATTACCGAAGCACGCAGCAGATGGCAAACTGCAAATACACCACAAGAACAGGTTGCTGCTGCCAACAATCTCGAAAGCACGTTAGCACGATTACTTGTTGTTGTTGAGAATTATCCACAGTTGAAATCAAATGAAAATTTTCTTGCACTGCAGGATGAACTGGCGGGAACAGAAAATAGAATTGCTGTAGAACGACAACGATATAACGAAGCTGTAGGCACATATAACAAAAAGACACGCACATTTCCAAGCGTGATTATCGCATCATTGTTTGGTTTTGAGCAACGCGAATTCTTTGAAGCTGATGCAGGAGCAGACAAAGCTCCGAAAGTAACATTTTAAGGAGGAAAACATGAATATCGAGAAGTATAGTGATGGGATTTATATGGTTTTTAGGATAGGTACTGGTATGTTATTCTTTATGTTAGGCGTACAAAAGTTGTTCGGGTTATGGGGAATGCCCGGCGGCTCTGCTGTGTTTGGAACACTTGTCTGGTTTGCGGGTGCTGGTGAGTTTTTAATAGGACTGGCATTAATCGTTGGCGTTTTGACACGGCTTGCATCGTTCTTTGGTATCATCGAAATGATTGTCGCTTATGTCATGGGACATGCAATGGTCGGCGGATGGAATCCTGCAGTAAACCAAGGGATTCCTGCGTTGCTGTTTCTGCTTGCATTCCTTGTCACGTTAGCGTACGGCGCTGGAAAAGCAAGCTTGGAAAAAGTAGTTTTAGGGAAAGAGTTTTTCTAATTCATTTTTTAGTTTTTACTCATCGGTAGATTTAAGTATTCAGTCTCGTTTATTTTTCTCATGAAAGATAAGAAAGAGAATTACGTTGAATGGATATTGCGCATCGGCGTTTTTGGCGTTTTTTTAGGTCACGGTGTGCTTGCGTGGGGCATTAAGCAGTCGTGGATACCTTATTTTACTAAAATAGGATTTGCAACGTCTACTGCGACGACACTTCTACCGTTGATTGGATTGATGGACATCGCTGTGGCGTTGAGTGTTCTTCTCTATCCAATGAGAATTGTGTTGATGTGGGCGACATTTTGGGGGTTTGTTACCGCATTAATAAGACCTATTACTGGCGAGCCCATCTGGGATTTTGTGGAACGAGCAGCGAACTGGGCGGCACCCTTAGCATTGTTGGTCATGTATGGAGGAGTCAGGAATTTGTTTCACGTGAAAACGAAAAGCTCTTATAGAAAGAAATAATGCTGTTCATCATGAAAAAAGAGAGTGTATTGAGACTGTTTATAGTTTTAAGTGTTGTAGGTATTCTTATTTCGCTTTACCTTGTTCAAAATCATTATGCCCCGCCATCCCAAGGCTCGTTCTGTGATTTGGGAGAAACATTGTCCTGTTCACTGGTCAATACAAGCGTGTTTTCTGAGCTGTTTCGTGTTCCTGTTGCACTACTTGGTGCATTATGGTTTGTGAGCTTAATTATTCTGAGCTTGAAGGCGCGTTCCGACGAAAAGTTTGTGCCCGTTATTCTTGGATGGTCAATTATAGGAGTATGCTCAATCATTTATTTTGTGATTGCAGAAATCATTTTACAAGCAGTCTGTCCGTTGTGCACCGCAGTTCATGTGCTCGTGCTGTTTGTTTTTGTTGCATCAATTATAATGTATAGGAAAAGCAAGGTAAGAATTACAGTAAAGAATATCAAAAAAGTCATGCCATGGATTGTTGGAATAGGTATCCTTAACATTATCCCGTTTGTTCTGTTTAATATGGGTGGACAGACGGAAAATTATGATGGACTTGCACAATGCATGACACAAAAAGGTGTTGTAATGTACGGCTCGTTCAGATGCGGCGTCTGTGCGAAAACGCGCGCGATGTTCGGGGATTCGTTTCAATACGTTAAAGAGATAGAATGTCATCCTCAGGGTAAAAATCCACAGACTGAATTATGCTTGTCAAAGAAGATTGAAGGAACACCAACATGGATTCTTGAAGAAAATGGCGTTGATATAAAACGTGCGGTTGGCTTCTTGTCCATTGAAGAACTGCGCGCATTCTCAGGGTGTACAAATGCTTCCTGAAGGGTTAACTTTACCCATTATTATTGGCGCGGCGGTTTTAGATAGCATTAATCCGTGTGTGTTTGGTGTTCTTATTTTTTTAATCGCGTTCATGACAAAAGTCTTTAAAAATCAGAATAAAATGTTAGTCGGAGGACTCATTTATACGACAGTTGTATATGTAACTTACCTGCTGATTGGCATTGGGATATTGCAATTTACAGTATCGTTCGGGTTCTCGGTGATTATATACTGGGTTGCCGCTCTGATTGCAATTTTTGCAGGCGTTCTTGAGATTAAGGATTTCTTTTTTTACGGGCGATGGCTCTCATTGCGCATGAGTAAGGGAGCATCGGAAAGCATTAAAAAATATACGGCTGCATTTGTAAGGATTCATCAGCGCAATAAATATTTAGGATATGCTGCTGCAGCATTGCTCGGTGGTTTTGTCGTATTTGTCGAGTTGCCTTGTACAGGAGCTCCGTATCTAGCGATTCTTGCGATACTCGGCAAAGGCGATTTAACACAGGGGATTCCGTTGCTGTTGTTGTACAATTTCATATTTATTTTTCCGCTTTTTATTATCATAGGAGCAGCGTATTTTGGAAAATCATCGAAACGCATGGAAGAACTACGTAAAAAACATCGCGGATTAATGCGCCTTGCCATGGGGTTGTTTTTAATAGGTTTGGGTGTGTTCATGTTGTATTCGATTGGATGAGGTGGGACTATTCGTGAGCCCGAAAGCTTAAATACGTGTAATTATTGCTTGTCAACATGGAACGTGTGAGGATTGTATCAGGCACGCACGGATACGAAGGAATTCTCTTGCCGAGCATGAGAGAAGGCATATTGTTGCTCAAACTTGATAACGGGTATAACATCGGCATCCGTGAAAAAGGAAGTAAAGTGACGGTGCTGAAGAGAGTAAAAGAGGATAAAGTAAAACTGTCAAGAGTACAGCAGAAGAAAGAGCTGCCGAAAATAATCATTTTGCATACCGGCGGAACGATAGCGTCACGTGTTGATTATGAGACAGGAGCAGTTATTGCGCGATTTACGCCAGAAGAAATAATTACGATGTTTCCTGAGCTGCAGAAAATTGCGAATGTTGATTCCAAACTGTTACGTAACATGTGGAGCGGAGACATGCGGTTTGCACACTACAACATCATGACAAAAGCTGTCGCCGCAGAGAAAAATGTCAAAGGAATTATCATTACCCATGGCACGGATACGATGGGGTATTCTGCAGCAGCACTATCGTTCATGCTGGAAGGTTTGGACCTTCCGGTGATTCTGGTCGGCGCGCAGCGCAGTTCTGACAGAGGAAGCAGCGATGCAGCCGTTAATCTTGTCTGTGCAGCACATTTCATTACCAAGACTGACTTTAAAGGAGTTGCAATTTGCATGCATGAGGGTATAGATGATGAAGCATGTGTCATACTGCCTCCGTGCAAGACGAAGAAGTTACATAGTTCACGGCGCGATGCGTTTAAAGCAGTGAATGTGCAACCGATTGCCCGCGTGACGAAAGAAGGAGCAGTCACATGGATTTCACGACCAAAAGAATCTTCTGCTGAATTCAAGCTCACGTTGATGAATGAAAAGCTGAAAGTTGGCATTGTTAAATTTCATCCAAACTTTTTTTCTGCAGAACTTGAGCATTACAAAACATTTGACGGATTAATCATCGAAGGCACAGGGTTAGGCAATGGTCCAGTGGACGTGATTGACAAAGAAACAAAAGAGCATGACAAGATTCTGAAAACGATTGGACAACTTGCGAAGAAAATGCCCGTGGCGATGACTACACAGTGCGTGTTTGGCACAATTGACATGAACGTATACGCATATGGTAGGAAATTACAGCAGGCAGGCGTCATCGGAAATGGAACGGACATGCTGACAGAGACTGCGTTTGTGAAGCTGGCATGGCTGCTGAGCAATCATAAAAAAAATGTAAAAGAGTTATATGTGAAGAATTTACGGGGAGAATTAACGTGAACGATGGTGTCTTTCTAGATGTTTTATCACTGCACGGAACCGAGGCACATACACCTGAGATTTTATATTTTCAGCAAGAGTAAGGCCGTGAGTGTAGCACACTATTGCACAATTTACTAATTTTTTCGCGTGTTTCGCTAATACGTTAACCTGGTCTGCGTTTCCAACAGCCATAGCACCTACAATTCCTGTTCCAAGCACCTCCAGTTCGTCCAGATAAGTTGCACCAATGTTCATAAAACATGAGAGCACAGTATCTGGAGGAAGGTGGACTGATTTTACTCGCATGTATTCTTGTCTGGTGCGTTCCAATGTAGCGATTTTTTCCAAATCTGGAGGAAGCTCGGTCGTCCTCTGAAGATGGGCATCAGCGAGATTTTTCTGTGTTTTTGCGGTCTGATAGGGATTAGTTGCCAGTGTTAATGCACGTTCCAGTATAAGAATGGCATCGCCTGCATTCATATAGGTCATAGCAGTTCCACGAAAAAAAGCAGGAACCCACTCATTCGGTCTTTCATCAGCAACGAGTGTTGCCAGTGCATAGGCTCTTCTTGGATCATTCTGAGCCATGAAATCATTATAACGCAAAAATCGAGCATCGGCTTTGATGACATCCTCTTCTTCTCGCATCAGGCGCTTAAGTAATCCATGATCAGCATTTGGTTCATAGACAAAAGTTTCTATTTTATGCCCATCACCTCTGGTAACAAATTCTTCCATGCCGTCACTCGATCAATAGTACATTTATAAGCTTATCAACGTAGACGTAGAAAGTGACATACTCTCCCTCTAAAAGAGAGGAGCCTCTTGTTTCATCGACGGAACTACCTGCTCCATCTCCACAAGCGTTGATTCGGCTGTGCCCCA
>Ga0209541_10007430_pt1 | contig 18447 bp, 21 predicted proteins | sample RifCSPlowO2_01_FD_184027 | JGI IMG/M metagenome (GOLD analysis project Ga0209541, IMG submission 184027) | Groundwater microbial communities from Rifle, Colorado - Rifle CSP2_plank lowO2_0.1 (SPAdes) (version 2) | ecosystem: Environmental > Aquatic > Deep subsurface > Groundwater | place... | reverse complement strand
CCAGCCAAACCATTGCTTTTCCTCATGGAACCATCTTGCTAGCCGGAGATATAGGTTCAGGGAAATCAACTATACTGCTAGCTATTGAATTTGCGTTATTCGGATCCAGCCGCACCGATCTGCCGGCCGAATTTTTACTCCGGAAAGGAACTACTTTAGGTTCAGTAGAATTGAATTTCTCCTTGCCTGGTCAGGAAATTGTTATTCAAAGAACGTTGAAGAAAGAAAGAGAGGTAATAAAACAAACTTCTGGCTACCTCATCATAAATGGAATAAAGAAAGAACTCATGCCAGTGGAATTAAAAGCTGAAATCGTCAATTTGTTAGGGTATCCTGATGAATCTCTTTCTAAAAGTAAGAATTATCTTTTTCGCTACACCGTTTACACTCCTCAGGAAGAGATGAAATTAATTCTACAAGAAGAACCAGAATTACGGTTAGACACTTTGAGAAAAATCTTCAATGTGGATAAGTACAAAATCATCCGAGAAAATTTACAAATATACTTTAAATTATTGCGCACAAAGATGGCTACTTCTAAAACAAAACTCGAACCATTAGAGGCAAAAAAGCAACAGAGGGAAGTGTTAAAGCTAGAACAAACCAGAATTCAGGAATTATTATCTCAACTGACTCCCAAAATACAGGATTTACAACATTTGGTGCAGCAAAAATCGGAAGAAATTACTCAACAGGAACAACAGCAGAAAATGTTACAGCAAAAACAAGAATTGTATAAAACTAACACCGCCATTTTAAGTGAAAAAATAAGTCAGCAGCGTATGATCGAAGCTAAAATTTTTGAATTGGATCAGAAAGTAAAATCACTGCCATTTTTATTCCCATCTAAATATGATTCTTCCGCTGATTCTTCCGCATCAGAGGATAGAGAATCTAACAAAATAGAATCAGAAAAAAAACAAGCTGATAATTTGAAAAAAGAATTAGAACAATTAGAACAACGCCGGCAGGAATTCATGAGCACTATAACCCAATTGGAAGAAAAATTGCGGTATATACAACAACAAATCGTCGATCAGAAGAAAAATGTAAATGCTTTCGATGAACAATTAGTCAATCTGCCTGAAAAAGAACAATTAGTTCAAGTACTACACCGTGATTTACAACAGAAAGAAGAAGTTTCCAGAAAAAAAGAGCAATTGGAAGAACTGTATTTGAAAACGTCTGATGTTACGGGAAAAAATGAAGCTTTGCTTTCTCAATCGTTGGAATTACAGCAGAAAGTATCTTCTTTGGAAATATGTCCTACTTGCTTACAGCAAGTTACTAAGGAGCATAAGCACGGAATTTTAGATCAAGAAAGTCAAAAAATAAAACAAGCAGAAAACATATTGTTTGAACTGAGAAAAAATAGGAAGATGATCCTGCAACAACTTAAAGATGTTCGCAGTAAAGAAGAAGAATTCACTCGGAAAGAAATGATGGTCAATAAACTGCAAGTGGAAATCAGCAGATTATCTGAGAAAAAAGTCCAGGTTCAGGAGCAACAAGAAAAAATGAGAATATTAATCCAACAAAATAACCAATTTATTGAACAACTGACTGCCTTACAGAAAGAAAAAACTCTTCGAGAAATGAATCAAGTAATTGTTGAAAAGAAAGAGATGTTAGATAGTGCTTTACAAGCACAATATATCCGACAGCAATTAGCTGAATCATGTAAACAAAAAGAGCAATTGCGAGAACAAATAAAAATAATTAATGAGCAATGTTTGAGATTAGAAGGAGAACTATTAGGTAAAGAAGATATTTCTTCAAGGTTAGCTGAAAAAAGAAGAATTTATATGGAATTCCTCCAACAGGAAAAAGAATTAGCGGTACAATTGGCAGAATTGCAAACTAAACTTAACGGATCTCAAAAACAACAGGAACAATTGCAACAAGAATTAGATCTGTTGAATTTGGAAAAGAAAGAGTTAACCAGAATTCAAGAATTATATCATTGGCTGGAAGAATATTTCTTAAAATTAACCTATACTATTGAAAAACAAGTTATGATTAATATTCATTACCATTTTAATCAAATCTTCCAAGAATGGTTTTCTATATTGATTGAAGATGAAAATATGAGCTCCAGATTAGATGATTCTTTTACACCTGTAATCGAGCAGAATGGATATGAAGTTTCTTTTGCCTACTTAAGTGGAGGAGAGAAGACTTCTGCTGCTTTAGCATACAGATTGGCTTTAAATAAAGTGATTAATGATGTAGTTCACTCTAATAAAACTAAAGATTTGCTTATTTTAGATGAACCTACGGACGGATTTAGTTCCGAACAATTGGATAAAGTAAGAGAAGTGTTGGAGAGATTGAAATTGCAGCAGATAATCCTTGTTTCTCATGAGTCTAAGATTGAAAGTTTTGTGAATAAAGTGATAAGAGTGGGAAAACAAGGACATATGAGTGAAGTGGTGGGGTAGGGATAGAAAGAACCAATCTAAACAAAGAAAAAATCATATTAACTTACGAACTAAACGTTCTCCATCCCTGGGCATCATCGGACACTTGACTGCGATAATTAGTAGATAAGTTAACCAAAGCAGTGTAAGGACGATCCAAGTACTGTTTTATAGCGTGTGTTAAACCATTTATTCCTCTGCTACAGTGAGGATTATCTGTTTGTAGTGAATCTCCCATAATAATTATCTTTGAGCCTTCGGCTATTCTTTCTAAAATGGTTTTAACTTCATATGGAGTAAAGTTTTGAGCTTCATCAACTATTACTAAAGTATCACGGAAAGATCTTCCTCTCATAAATCCAGAATAAGTCATACGCATAACTTCCCAAAAGGGCAAATGAGCTCCACCAGGGATGTTTGCTTTGTTAGCTTCCTCACTTCTCTGAGGAAAACCATTCTGAGAAAAGCGAGGATGGTATAACATTTGTTCAAAGGGAAATAATTCTCCTAAAACACTTTCTTCATGAGCATCAATATATGGTTCTAAATGAGGTCTCATTTTTTCATACAAACTTCCAGGCAGAGCTCCCACTTCCCTCCTACTTCCTCCCAAAACCTCATTTGGTTTAAGTAAGATAATATGTCTAAATCCACCAGACTTACGACTTTCATCCATTCCTCTTCTTCTGCTGGTTTCAGTACCATAAAATAATACTTGATCTACTGCTGCCACATAAGTAAGTAGTGTTTTTCCAGAACCTTGAGATCCACAAAGGAAGAATAATTGCACATCAGGATTTAGAAGACCATACTGAAAAGCAATATACTGTTCCATATCTCGAGGTTTAATTCCCAAAATATTATCCATACTATGCTCACCAATATGCATTCTTTTGGAATTTTCTCGAGGATCTAATAATTTTAATTGCGGATCTCTAACTTCCACTATGGTTCCATTACCACTTTTAACTAATCTTGCCGCCACTCGGGCATATTGATATTGACCAGGACCCGTAAAACGAACAAATTGATTTAAACGCAATTCTTGTCCCAACATTGCTGCGGCTTCTTCTAAAGGTAAGGTATGACCAGAGGATATATCATTTAATCTAGCTAATAAATCATCACTCCCAGAAACAATTCCTTCTCTAACAATATCAGCATTCACTTGTAAGAATCTTGGTTCTTCTACCAACATTCCCCTCCCTAAGTAATCAATATGATTGCGAGCACTACTGGTTATAAAAACTGGTTTTCTGTTAATATTGGCAGTTACTACTTTTTCCAAATCAGGTACGAGGAAACCTCCCCGAGATCTTTTGCTATCTTTTTGAACAAAAGCAATATCTAACCCTCCTGAAATAGTTCCAAAAGATATTCCTTCTTTGGAAGGTGGCCCGGAATTTCTACGCTGCTCTTTAAGAAATTGTAAAGCATCTGCTGCCCCTTCACTGGCACTATCCCCCGCAATTTGGTGTAATTCATCAACTAAACCCATGGAAACTATAACTAAATTTTTACCATCGCCATGTGTACGTTCTAATTTTGTAAATACTTCTTTTCCACTAAGTTCAAATATGTCCGGACAAGGTACAAAAACAGTATGATAATTTTCCATTTTTTTTATTATTTTTTTGGTTGTTGTTTAATAGTTATTACTTTTATTGTTGTTTGATATCTATCCCAGATGCCTTACAATTGCATGATAATCACGCAATAAGCTATTTTTTGTGCCTCTAACCTCTCCTTCCCCATATACACCATCAATTAATCTAAGTACATTTCTGCGCAATCTCTCTTCATAATTCCATCCACGCAAGGATAAATTTATTGCAATTGAACCTAGCAAGGAAGGTGGTTCAGTAGAAATCGTTGGTTTTTTAGATAGATCCGCCTCAGATAGTCTTATTCTTTCCAAATATGCTCTTAACTGAGGATCTACCCTCGTTTTCACTTCACAAAGCAAAAAATAACTGGGATGGATTAGTTCTTTAGCTCCTCCATCACAAACATGACAAATATCTTCTAATCCGGCGCGAATACTTTTAACTGCTCTAAATTTTGATTCTTCTTCACTAGGTTTAGGATCAGTTGAATGCTCTAAACCAAACAAACGATCTAGAATTACATAACCAATTAAAGTGGCACATTCATCTTCATCTCTAATCCGTAAGTTAAGTCCCCTAAATAGAGAATAAAAACTAGCCTCAGTAGGATCAGTATTTGCCAATGATTTTTGAATATAATTTGTTTATATATTGATTTCTATTATACAATACTTGTAATGAAAAGAGAAGGTTGAAGAAAAGATATAAAAACATCATAGATTAATATAAGAGAACAAGTTCAGGAACAAATATTCTAAACCACTGCTTTCAGTGCTTTAATCCCTACTTCAATCTGTTTATCAGTAGGTTCTTGAGTGGTTATGCGCTGCAACCATAATCCGGGAGAGATTAATACTTTAACAATAGGATTACTTTGAAATCTGCTACTGAGTTTTATGATTTCATACCCCATGCCGGCTATTACTGGAATTAGAACAATCCTTCCGGCTAATTTAATCCACCAAGCTCCGGTAATGAATGAAAATACTAATATACTTAGTAAAAGAACGATGAAAATGAAAGAAGTTCCACATCGAGGATGAAATCGGGAATATTTTCTTACATTTTCTACGGTTAATTTTTTTCCTGCTTCATAACAATAGATAGATTTGTGTTCTGCCCCATGATATTGAAATAAAGTCTTTACTTCTTTCATTCTAGAAATAATACCTAAATAAATGAGGAAAACTATTATTCTAAATATTCCATCTAGTACATTGAACCAAACCCCTTGAGCCCGGAGATAGTGTGCAACCAAGAATGGTAGCAAGACAAACAAAACAATTACACCGATGAAAGAGCTCAATATGGTGAGAGCTAATTCTTTATTAGATAATTTTTCCTCTTTTTCTAATTGCTGATTGCTACTCCAAATCAACGCTTTAAGTCCATCGGATAGTTGGTACACTAGTCCTACTATGCCCCTAATGAAAAAATAAGAGAATATTTTTGGATACGAGGTACTTTTTTCAATTTTAGTTTTAATTTTTCCATTGGGAAGGCGCACGGCAACGGCATAGCGCTCTTTATTACGCATCATAACCCCTTCGATAACCGCCTGTCCGCCTACGTTCATTTATATTAGTAGAGGTGCTTGGTTTTTATAAAAGTATTGGAAAAGAAAGGACAAATCAGAACATAATTGGTAAGATTCCTCAAAAAAACTTCCCTAACCCTACCTGCGAACTATCTTTAAATAAATCTTCTTCAGAATACCCTAACACTAAAAAGATACTTGACACAGCAGGTATGATTTGATTATTTAAGTAATAATCTGGATCGTATTCTCCTTCTTTCACTTCCTCAACTAATTTTGCTCTATCACTTATAATTCCTCCCCCTTTAACTATAATATACTCAACCACCGTTCCCGGAACAATTTTCTTACCTTTTTCTACCATTCTATGAGCTACAGCCACATGAGGGGAAGTGGAAGAATAATCTTCTAATTCTCGAGTTATTTGAGTTTTTATTATCAATTTATCTTTAGGAAGAGCTCCTTTCTTTAATTCCTTGTTCATCTCTTTGATATATTGAACCGCTTCTTCCACTTTATCGGATAAAATCAATTTCAAAACATGCTGTTGGATCTCTTTAGCTATTTTAGACCAATTTCTTCTCACCGTTTCAAATCCAGTAATCTTTAATTTGCCTTTTTCAGACATAAGGGCATATTTTTTCTTAGCTCCTTTATCACTGCCTTTCAGGGCTACAAAAATTCCTCGAGGATAATATCCCTCAAAATCTAATTCCATATGCCCGGGAAGATCGAAATTTATTTCATTCATGAAAGCCATGGCTTCATCTTGTATTTTCTCTCCTAAAAGTAAGAAGCAAGAATCAGTATCAGCATAAATTACTTGGAATCCTCTTTCTTGTGCTTTTTGGATAGTGCGTTTAATATAATCTCGAGCATAAGCAGTAGTAGAGGCAGCGCATTCTATACAATACCATCTAGCTCCATAAAATCCCAGGTAACCATAGAAAGAATTGGACAGGGTTTTGATGGCATAGGATCTTGCTTCCAAAAATTTAGTATCTTCATTCTTAGCTTTGGCTTCTTTGATTAATCTCTTCAAATCTACACGGCGTAGGATCAGATCCTCTAATACCGTGGGAATAAATTTTTTCTCTCTCTGACAGAACCAATATTCTTCTTTTCCAGGAACATGGGGTTTATCTTTACAACAAGAACAATGAAAACCTTCCGGCCCAATATTGTGAGCAGAAATGATAGTGGGATACAATGAACGGAAGTCAAAAACTATAATATCTTGGTATAATCCCGGAATTGGTTCGAAGACAAAAGCCCCCTCAATGGATTCGTTTATACGTTGATCTACTTCTTGATCACTTGGTTTATTGGGAGCAAGAACATTAAATTCCATGGACCGTTTCAGGATATAACTCTCTACCAATTTACTAAAACGCATCCTAATAACATCAGCAGTAGGCAATCCAACTATTTTAGTAAATTCTACCATATCAAAGTATAATTTTTGACATAATTCCAAAGTTAAATAACAGTCATGTAAATTATATTTACAATACTCCAACAATTTTTCAGGATTTTCGTCCCACACTGAACCCAATTCATCCAAACTTACCACGTGCTTCTTATGTCCCAATAATTCTTCCGAGACCGAGTCAAGAGTGTAAGAATCAACTTTCATATTCTTGCCAAAGATATTACGCACAAATTGTAGAATATCTAAATGTAAAAATCCGCGGATGGAAGCCTTACCCCCCATAATCTCTCCTCTCCTCTCAATAAGTAAGTTGGACCGATCTACCCCTAAATCCAGCACTACGCGATATTTATCTGCTCTAGTTTGAATGTAAGGAAAATCAAAACCATCGCTGTTGTATCCAGTAATAATATCTGGTTGATAATCTAAAATAATTTCACGAAGTCTTTCCAACATATCCGGCTCGCTGGGAACAAATTCCAGATAATCTAAATCATGAGGGAATTTTTTCCAAGTGATTACTTTCTTGAATTCATGACCTTTTTCATCCATACCATAACACCCTATCATTAAAATAGGATTTTTTTCCATATTTATTTCTCGACTATCGGCATACGTTTCGATGTCAATGGCTAGAATTTTTGGATTAGTAAGCGATTCTTTACTCAACTGACTAATTTTTTCCGCTTTAAACACATTAATACGTTGGGTTAAATCTGTGATGAAATCACCTTCTACTTGAACTAAAGTAAGGGGAGTTAGTTCCATATCTCTCAAATAGCGATGGATGAAAAGAATATCTTTCTCATAACAGTTAATTCCCCAGGATTGTAACTCTTTACTGATAAGAGGAACGGCTTTAGGATAATTCACATACATTTTCCATAATGCTTCTTTCTTTCCTAAAAATTCTTTTTCCACTATTTCCCAGGATACTATTTTAGCTGGTTCGGGATGGTTATTGATGGAAAGTTCTTCAAAACGTTTAGTATCAATACTCTTTATTTGAGCAAAGAAGTAAGGACGATGTTCATGAATAACACATATTTTCCCCCCTGCTTCCAGCTTGCCAAAGAGGTACACATATACTTTACCATCTTTTATTCGATAGTCAAAGTCGTAAGGATAGAAACTTATCTTCATATACTCTTAAAGGGTGGTAAATTTATAAAACTTATGAGAGAAAATGGATGAACGAGGAAAAGTACTGATAATAGAGCACGAGGCGAGCGGCTTACCATTACTAACAAAAAGTAGCGTTATTCGTCCCATAATTTTATAAACTTTAAAATTCATTGATATAAACATGGGGGGTAGAAAGAAAAAGAGCACTGACCACAGCAAGAATAAAAGATTAGATCTGTTTCTGGCCCAATTAGAGATTCAAGAAGAAAAAAGAAAGAAAATATTGAATTACGTAGAACAATTAACTTTTGATACATTACAAAATAAGCCAAAACCTAGCTTAAGATTACAAAAACCTAGGGACGTCGTCTCAAGACTTTAACCATATAATTTTCAGATTTTTCTGCTTTTTCAATCTTCTTTACTTCTTCTTTCTTTTCTTCTTTTGGTTTGGATTCAAGAGTAGATGATTCAGGAAGAGATTCTTTAGAAACAGAAACATCTTCTTTCAAATCCTGGAAAGCACCATCCATCTCATCTTCCATCAATTGTTTAGGTTCCCATTGGAAATTTAATCCATCTCCTTCTCTGCGAGGAATAACTTCCAGGGCAAAATGGGGCACTTTCTGTCCAGCGCCAAGTCCATTGTTAATAATAATATTAGTTCCTTGTGCGCCTAATGCTTCAAAAACTGCGGTGCTGACCTTATTGGCTAAGTTTACACATTTAGCCAAAATATTTTCCGGCACCATCTCCAAGATAGTGAGATGTTTGCGAGGAAAGATAGTAATTTGACCAGGAGTTGCCACGGTATCTTTTACTGCTACCACTACCTCATCATCTTGATAGATGATTTCTTTATGTTCATTGTCCTCGCAGTATTCGCAGACCATTTTATTTGAATAGGTTAGCTATATCGTCTAGTCTAATTTCCTCTTCCTTTTTGTGTAGTAATTTATGGGAAATGGGTACTTCTGATTCCACTTCTTTCTTTTTAGATGTTTTTTTCTTAGACTTTAGTTTTTCTTCTTTTTCCGCTGATTCTTCATATTCTTCTGTCATTTCTCTGTCTTCATTTCTTCTTTTAACATCTTTAAGCGGTTTAGGAGGAATGATTTCAACAGCATCTACTACTTCTTTTTCTATACCCATCAATTGATTGAAACGTTTCTCTACTGCTAATTTTACTTTTTTACGTAATTCTTCATCAATCAGCTTTTCATCAAATGGAATCAAATGATCTCCCTCTCTTCGAGGAATAATATGCACCATAAAATGCTGAGCTCTCTGTCCGGCGATTAAGCCATTCGCTACAAATAACGTAGTTCCCTGACTTTTGAATCCACGTAGAACTCTTTGAGATAATTTTTTAGCTACACTAAATAGATGCAATAAATCAGCTTCGGGAACTTGAGGCATAATCATATAATGTTCTTTGGGTAGAAGAAGAAGATGCCCTTTAGCAGCGGGATTAATATCTAAAATAGCCATCACTTTGTCATCTTCGAATACTTTTTGAGAAGGGATTTTGCCGCTGATAATCTGGCAGAAAATACATTGTTGTTTTTGGAATTGAGCTAACTCTTCCGGAGACATATTTTTGAGCTTTTGTTCTAGCGCTTGACGTTGTTCTTCGGTGAGTTGGGAAGGTGCTTCGGACATGGTTATAGTAAGAAAAGGGGAATTTATAAAACTATCTTGATCTTAATCTATTTTAAGAAAAATTATTCGTCCTCTCCCCTACTTTCATAAATGCAGTCATATCAAATACATATGTTCAAAACGATCTCTTCTCCTTATCTTAACCATGGGATTATAATATTGAAGAACTGGACGAGAACCACTATTATTGAATACAAATTCCTGAACACGTAAATTGTCAAAGAGGAAATATTTGTAATGAGTGTCAAAAAGGTCTTCAACAAAATAAACCTTTGGAGGTAAATTGTCTATCAAAAGAGTAAATAAAGCGGAGAAAACTCCTATGATTACTTGTGTATAGGTGGCATTAGTACCAATCACCGCAACGTTAGGAAAAGTATTGAAATAGTACACTAATTTATCAGAGTATTCCAATATTACTCCTATGTTATCTTCTCCACTTAGAACTTCACTAGTATTATCTCCCAAAACTAAATCTTTCTTACGTACATTTTTATTTTTTTTATATAATTTGATCAAATTGTCCATTGTCTGCTGATTTATGGCATAAATGAATTTTGAGGGAATGTTGTAAAGATAAGATAAAGAGATATTCTCCTCATGAAGAACCGTCAAACCAGAAGGATATTTATCCAATTTCATAATAGGACTTAGAATGCTTTTCATATCTTTCCTATTTTCTAGAGCATTAGGCAGTAATTTTTTAATCTTATTTTTTCCTAAAGCTAAACCGGAAGGATCTTTAATCGCTTCGGTCAAAAACTCATGAATCGACCAGGTGACCAGAGGATGCCATTTTTTAGCTAGTTTAGAAGTATCATATTCAAAATGAATAATCTGGGTCGGAACACCATATTTTTCAATGCCATAGCGTACCCACATATTAACTACTCCCGGATTCATTCCAGAACAAATTATATGGGGGGCCCCATTTATCTGGTCTTTCTTTTTAATTATGTTAAAAACAAGTTCATCCGCACTTTTTATACGGTCATTTAGAGCAGTATTAACATAGGATACTTTCGCTTTATTTGTCGCTTCCAAAATAGCAGTACTATCCATATCAGTTAAATCTAGCACTATTTGGACTTTATATTTTTTCAGTAGACTAAGATACTCTTTTTCTTTTTCAGGTAAGACTATCTTTTTGTGAATAAAAGAGTAATTTAACATTTGGTGATTGACGTATTTATCATTTAATAAACAGTCATTTTTATCTACCAAAATTAACTTGTTGAATAAATTTCGGTAGTCGCAGAGATGATGTAAAAAAGCGTTAGCAACGCCGCCTGAAGCCCCGACAACTAAGAGGTTACATCTTTTTATTTTTCGCTTAAGTGAATTCATTTTTTTACCCCATTAAAACCATTATTCTCTTAAAAATTCTTTAACATTATTAAAGTTAATTTTTACAAAATTGTTAAACTCCAATCCCCGATGTTTCAATTCCATCAAAGCCAATTTGACATGAGTACTGCCTTTAGGCAGAGTAAAACCAGCCTGCACGCCGAGATAATCTAATTGTTTTAAAGCCGCTGCTCTAGCTAGTACCGAAGCTGCAGCAATTTCCACATATTTAGATTCGCCTTTTTCTACCTGTACTGTCCCCACATCGCATCCAGGATATTTATCTACCATATGTTTTCCCTGACCAAGATATTGAGCAACTTCTTCATGCATGCGATTTAATAATTCCGTTACATTTATTTGAGCGATATAGACGTTATATTCTATGGGCAAAATACTTTTGACTTCACATTCGGCAAAGGATCTTATTTTCTCGGCCATGGGTAATATTTCTGTATCAGTAAGCAGTTTACTATCCATCACTCCTATTTTTTTCAATTTCTGCCGTTGTACATCGTTAGCTTTAACTGCAGCAACTACCATCCCTCCAAAAGTATCTCCTTTTAATGATTCGTCGCTGCCAATTATTACTCCATTTTCTTTTCTGAAAGTATCAATCTGTTCTTCCCTGCCCATTTTCATTTTCTTTAATAGAGGTAAGATAGTTTTAATCTCTTCCATACTTCCCTGTAACAATAATTTGCCAGAAGTATAAAGAATAACGGTAACTTTGCCTTTGGTTAGCCTAACATCTTCGTAAATAGTTTTAATATTTTCTTTCTTGAAACCTTTTTTAATTAACCTGAGAACTGCTTCTTGGGAAACATCTGTAAATACCACCATAATTTAAAGAACGGTCTCATAGAATTTAAATGTTTCTGATAAAGAATTTATTGATTCACATTAACAAGCGTCTAATCTCATCGGCTTTTCCTTCATAAACTACTACCTCTATTCCTCTTCTTTGTAAATTAATGATTCCGGCATTGTTATTAACGACTGGAGAATTATCTTTCAAACCGATAACCACTCTTCTTATTCCGCTGTTAGCAATAAGTTCACCACAAGGGCGAAAAATTGTGCTTCTTGAACCAGGAACAACACAAGGTTCCAGGGTAGTAATTAAAGTTCCGCCACGAGCTCTTTCTTCAACCTCATCCAACGCTCTTCGTTCAGCATGCATTATCAACTTACTTCCGCCATCCAAAAAAGACCTATATCCTTCACCTACAAATTCACCGCTAGCAGAAAATACTATTGCACCGACATAGGGCCGATGAAGTCGAGGATCTTCCCTACCCTGAAGCGCAAGTTCAATACATCTATCCATATATCTTTGGTATTGGTTCGTTCTTTCTTGAGTCATTAATACTCACCCAAAGTCTTCTGCTTCTTCTTTTCTTCTATATCTTTATACGATTGCCATCCCTTTCTAAATAAATCTGGATACTTATCATGATATTTTTCTAAGAAATCCTGTGTTTTGGGATCAGACATATATCCTGAACCGCAATCAATTCCTATATCTGTTTTTATCTTTTCCACCGCTCTATCACGAATAACCTTCGCTACTACTGAAGCGGCAGAAACGGAAATATGATGGACATCAGCTTTATGTTCAACTATCAATGTAGCTTTCTTTCTGGTTTCTTCACTCAAATGCTTAGAAATAAAAGCAGTATACGCCGGAATATTAGGGCTGGGACAGTCAATCACAATTTCATCGGCATCTAATTCCGAAACCATCCTGGCACAAGTCTCTGCTTCCAGCCAGTTGAGATTAGTATTGGCCTCTTTTAATGAAAGATCAATGGCATCTGGTTCGATGAGTTCAATCCTAAAATCATGGGCAATTTCATGAATACTTTCAAATAATTCTTCCCTTACTTGAGAGCTAAGTAATTTACTATCTTTTACTCCTAACCATTCTAATTTCTTCTGATTTTCTTCTTTGACAGCAAAAGCTACCATGACCAATGGACCGAGGACGGGACCTCTCCCCGCTTCATCCACGCCGACGATTATTTTGGAAATGGCTTTCTTCTCTTTCATCTCTGTTAAATAGGCTTGTTTCTTTAAATAAATGATGAAAATGAAGTTAATACACGAAAAGTTTATATATAACCAATAGTCATATAATTATATGGTAACTACAGTACAAATACAAGACGAAACCCTGGAACTGCTTAAGAAAGTAAAAGAAGAAACTAAATCTGCATCCTACGATGAGGCAATTAAAAAAATGGTAGTGATGAGAGTAAAAGAATCTTTTGCGGGATATCTTAGCCGTCCTGGTTATTCTTCCAAACAAATCATGAAAGATTTGCGAGACAAACATGACCGATTCTAAACTTATAGATTCTTCAGTATGGTTAGAATATTTAGTACATAGTAAATACAAAGATATCTTCGAGACTGAAGATATTTTGTACATCTCCGCTCTTTCCCTATTTGAAATAAAGAGAAAATTGATGCGAGATAAATTCAACATAAACGAAATCACCCTTACACTCGAATTTGTGAAAAAGAAAATGTTGATAGTGCCTGTTTCAGTAGAGATCAGTGAAAAAGCCGCGGAACTTTCTCTACAATACAAACTTGGAGCTATGGATACTTTAATTTATGCCAGTGCAGTGTTGCACCCTGCAACTTTACTTACTTGCGATAATGATTTTCGCGGATTGCCGGGAGTGATGGTGTTGAAATGAATAGTGACTTACTCCCCTGAATGATACAAAGCGCCTTCTTCAGCGAGGGAAGTGGGAACATACTTAGCTCGAATTTCATCCATAGTTGGAGAATGAATTGATCGTTGAGGACTTAATTCTGGTGCGCGTCCCCATTCGTAGGCAGTTCGCAAGGCATCATAGCCTGATGAAATACTGCTCCATCCAGATCCAATATAATTTTCAACCATGTTAATTTCCCCCTATAATCGATTACAATCCAAAAGCATCGGTAAATTCTCTCATTCGTCTAAATTCAGATAAAAAAGTTAATCCTTTATCAGTTATTCTCACTGTCTTATTAGATGCCTTTTTCCTCTTGACAAATTCTTCTTCAATCATAACTAATTCTTTTTGAATTAATTCATCAAGATAGCTGTTAAGCAACTTATGAGAAAGGTTAGATTTATACATGAGGTGGGTTGGTTTGATTACGCCGCCTTTGTTCTGTATAGCTAAAAGTATGTCAAAGACCAATTCTAATCGTGAACGTCTGCTTGCCATTTTATCTCATTGATATTTTGCTATAGGTGTAGAGGAGCAATAAAAATCCTAATAAGAGGAATAATTCTCCGAATACATAAAAAATGTCGTATAAAAATACGAAGATGAAGAACATATTGCCAATTAACAAAAATAAGAAAGAAAGCATTACTAAGAAAGCATTCTTGTTCTTATTCGTGTTAAGATAGTTCTTGTAATAGTTCAATACTGTCATCCCTAAGATAACTGAACTGGTGAGGAAAAAGACGTAGTATTGAAAATTAGATACTATTGAAATTAATACTATTAGATAGACGAATAAAGCTATCTGACTTATTTCATAGTACTTATGTAATCGTCCTTCTTTCTTCTGGGAAATGAAGAATATCAACAGCCATGCGCCCAGCATGCTCATCATCCACATTAAGAATCCGGCACGATAAAAGACAACTGAATTATTTACTCCAACCGTACTTCTTCCAACTGCAGGTACAAGTATGCTTGTAGCCATATCCCTTAGTGGAGCAAAGTATACTAAACCCTGAGTAAAAACTTTAAATAAAATAGCAATACTAACTAATACAAAAGCGAGTGAAAAGTACGCGAATTTATTTTCATTACTTAACTTATAGACTCTCCAGCTAAAACCGGCAATAAGTAAGGCAACGATTATGCCTACGGCATCAAAGGCTAAATCCCAACCACTAAACCAACCTGGCGTATAAAATAAGCTAAACAATATGACCACTCCTCCCGATTTACTCTTAAGTAGCAAAAAGCCTAAACCATTTAAAAAGCTTGCGTATCAATCTTCTACAATGGCCTTCTTTACCATACCTGCATAAGCGATTTATAAAGGACTTGGCTTTATAGATTAAACACACCCAACCGTTATCTTTAATCGGATAACACACCTTCTTTCCGGGCCTTGGGCCTGGTTTTTTAATATTTAGTAGTTAGTATGCTCGATCATGATGATCTAAAGAAATTATCCTAACTATATCTCCCTCAATAGTATAAATTAACACAAAACTTCCAAAGTGGATTCTTCTATAACCGGCAAGAATATTTCGTAAAGGTTTAAATCGCTCCGGAGTTTCAATGATTTCAACCAATTTTTTCTGAATTTGTTCAAAGAAAACTTTATCTTTTTTCTTTAATTTCTTAATTGATCGCTCAAATTCAGCACTAAATTCCACAGAGTACGTCAATCTACATTCCTCTTAAGTATTCCACGGCTTCTTTTGAAGAGAATTTTTTTACGCCTATTCCTTTCTTCATCCGTTCTTCAATTTCTTTATATCGCTCAAGATTCTCATGCATTACTTTGCTTCGTAAGAGGTCAACAATTAATTCCTGGATATTTCTATAACCGTACTCTTCGGAATACTGCTTTGATGCCTCTAGGAGAGCTTCCGGAACAGTTACACTTATTTGTTTTAACATCATAATATTTAAAAGTACGTAATAGTATTTAAATGTAATGATTGTTTTTGGTCATCTACTCATAACTTTGGAGAATTAATTATTGAAATGGAATAGCAATCTATAAATAATCCTCTCTTTTTATCCATCTCATGCCAAAAGAAACTAAATGGACCCCTTATCTAACTCGGCCTTTTTCCCTTTTTGGAGCTTCGATATGGGCAGAATGGTACATTTCCCCCGCTTTTCGGGATGTTTTTGGCGTTCAAGCTCAAGTTCGAGAGATACTCTTAGTTGAAAAAAAAGTAGGTTTAGTAAACCAATACAGAAAAGAAGAGAATTTGAAAGTTTTTGAAAAATCCATTATTAATTTACTGCTTAAAGAACGAAAAAAGTGTTTAAATTTTCTTAAAGAAGGCCGAAAACTCAATGAAAAAATAAAGAAAGTGTTTGAAGGCAAAGAATCTTTTTCAGATATGCGCAAAGCAGTAGATTTTTTCAATGAGCAGTCAGTAAAAGCCACCATCCTTCCCACTTTTGTAGGGAAATATATGGATGAACTAGGAATTGATGATCGAGAAATGCTGCAATTAGTGACTGAATTAAAAAGTGTTTCTTTCTATGACCGCTTTATTAAAGAAGTATTACAACCATATGCACAAAGAACCATATTAAAACAAGGAATTTCAAATAAAAATGCAGCAGAACTCGCCACTATCCGTGAAGTGTTAAATCATAAAACTGAAACGATTAAAATAAGATTAGCAGAAAGGAAGAGACGACATCTCTTTGTATATGAAATAAGCCAATACGGAGAAAATATCCACTGGACGAACAACAATACTAATTATATTCAAGATTTAGAAGGAGTAAGTGAAAGTAAAGAGGAACAGTTACAAGGAGCAAGTGCTTTTCCAGGTAAAGTAGTGGGAAGGGCAAGAATAGTAGTAACCAATGATTTTAGGAATATCCTTTTTCATGAAGGAGATATTCTTATTGCTGTAAGCACCAATCCTGTTTTAATGCCCCTAATGCTTAAGTGTGGCGGAATCGTGACAGATGAAGGGGGGATGTTAAGCCATGCTGCTATTATTTCCCGAGAACTGAAGAAACCGTGTGTAGTGGGAACCAAGAGAGCTACAAGTGTGATTAAAGATGGAGATATGATCGAGGTAGATGCAGAGAAAGGAACAGTGAAGATAATCAGCTAAAAATATTATGCCGGAATTTCTATTTTTGTCTCCATCTGATGCAATTGTTGAAGAACCAGCGTATCATAAAGTAGAGTTAGTTGCTTAGCTACTTCATTCTGAGAATTTATTTTATACAAAGTAGCACGGCCAATTTTTCTCGTTATTATTACGAGTTTCAACTCTACTAGTTTTGGAATGAGCTGATTCAACGTTCCCCAACTTACTCCGGCATGAAGCAAATCAGTAAGGGTATAATCAAAATCACGCCCTTCTATTAAGTACTGTAAGACTCTCATGCGAGGACTATCTCCCACATACTCTAAAAAGATGGATTCTTCGGTCATACTTCTCCCAAAAACGAGGTAATATTTAAATCTTTTGTTATTATACATCAATATACAGTAATAGAAGGCAATATTAATAAGCGAAGGAAAGGTATTTTAATAAATGGAAGAAGCAAAACAGATTAAAAAGCTTATTCTTCAGAAATTGGTGAGGAGTAATATATGGGGGGAAAACATACTCCTTTTGATTTTATAAAAAATGGAATTCCCGAACATTATCGCAATACCCATAAAGGCCAAAAAGTGCTGGAAGAAATTGTAAAAGAATTAATAAATAGCGGGTGGATTATTATTACAGCCAAAAGAACCGGAAAGGGATCAGAGGATCATATCTCGTTAAATCCCAGAAAAGTCAGCGAGATTCGTCAATTTTTGGAAAGTGAGAGTGAAGATAATCCAACCACAGGATAAAAAATGAAACCACTATTTGATCCAAGCAAAAGCGATTGGATAAACATTTGGGCGGGAGATTGGAGTTTGTTAACTTGTTCTCATTTTGGTGAGAGTTATACTAAAATTCTTAAAATTGAAGGAAGAGTATTTGTACAAAAAGCAGTATTGATCATTAAAGAGGGCAAAAGTGGTGCATATTTAGACCAACAAGAAAAAGATCTAGCAGGGAAATATATTGCATCGCTCTATTTGACAAAACTAGAAAAGATTAAAGCCATCTGCTCTAGTTTAAAAAAAGAAACAGATGAAATTCTGACATTTTTGGATAAACATAAACAGAAAAATATCACTCTGAGCATGTATCATCAATATTGGGATCACGTCAACAATTATTACCTACCCCATACCATTATAAAATATATGGTTGATTATCTCGAACCAGAATCGTTGCAAAAATATTTACCCCATCTACAAGAAGCTAGAATATATGCTGAACCAGTTTTCAAAAGAACGGAAGAATTTATGGTTTCAATGTCCCAGCAAATAGCAGTAAAGACAAAATACAATCCTCATCTTATTCTTTGTATGAACTCAAGAGAATTGGAAATATATTTCAAGAGCGGAAAAATTCTTGAAGAAGAAATATTGAAGAAACGTGATCAACAAGCAATAATTCTGGTTAAGAGAGGAAAAGAACAGCTATTTATTGGAAAAGAAGCAGAAGAAATAGAAAAATTAATTATAAAACCAACT
>Ga0209541_10007428_pt1 | contig 18453 bp, 16 predicted proteins | sample RifCSPlowO2_01_FD_184027 | JGI IMG/M metagenome (GOLD analysis project Ga0209541, IMG submission 184027) | Groundwater microbial communities from Rifle, Colorado - Rifle CSP2_plank lowO2_0.1 (SPAdes) (version 2) | ecosystem: Environmental > Aquatic > Deep subsurface > Groundwater | place... | reverse complement strand
CTACAGGGTGTGAAGGGTAGCTCTAATGGCGAGGTAAAATTTCAATGGGCAGTTAGTGCTTGCAGTGGTGGTATGATATATTATAGGTAATACTAGCAATATGTCTGAAGCGCAAGGAGATTCCAAGCCAACAAAAGCTCCAGAAGTTGTCGCGTCTAACCCAGAGCGAAAATCAGAAAAACTTCAATCTCCTAAAGTGCCAAGAAAGATTGGATTCAGAAAACAAATTGCAGGGAGGATTGTAGGCGCCGCTATGGCATTATCTGCCATAGGTATTCCTGCGGACAATCCTAATCAAAATCTTAATTTTTCTTCTGTTTACAAAAATAATCCTGAAATAGTTCAATCGCTTTCTGTGCAGGATTTAGAAAGAATGGCGGAACGGTTATATCAAATACAGATTGTGTCCCCAGAAGAAAAGAAAGCAATAGAACTTAGTAATGGAGCAATAATTGAGACGGCTGAATGGAATAAGGAGGAAATAACTAATTTTATGCGGGTACTTGATAAATTGCCCCACAATTTTTATTCACCTGACCCAGGAGGAATTCCTGTTAACTTTATCGTATCCGATATTGATCCACAAAATCTTAATAAGGGTGGGATGCCGTATGGAGCGCTATGTTCTTGCAGGCCAAACAGTAAAATTCCAGAAGTTGTCTTTACTCGTAAGGGATTTAGAAATTTTTATGATATGTCTATTATAATTACTCATGAATTAACTCATCGAGTAAGTACATCAAAGGATGATAAATTTATGTCACAATTACTAGGGGTACCAGATAATGTAGATTTTGGAGAATTTTCAAATGACAACTTTGTGAATAAAATAGATACGCTTCAACTTATTGATGCTTTGGAAAATGCTGGTTTTAACAAGTATGCGGTACAGAATATGTTTAGGTACGGTCTTCATAATCCTGATGAATTTACTAGCGTAGCTAGCCAATTTTATATTGGCGGAAAAGAGAATTTCCTTAAATTATATGGTGTCTATATCGGTGATGAAAAGGCGCAAAGGCTATATGATTATATGAAGAATAAAATATTTAAAGGGAAAGAATATTCAAATGATAGAGAATACTTTCAATTTCATTAACTTAATTCCTCTTACAATTTATATTCTCGAGATTTAATCTTAAATGAATTTTCCTAAAGGACAAGTGGTATGGTTGCGGTGGGCGAAAACTCCGAGGTGGCGTATCTATTCCACCTCTAAGGTGGAAGAACTAAGGTGGAAGAATACTAATAATTCCTTAGGTTCGAAGCTAGTCAACATCGGGTGTTGTTTTTGTATCTGAACCTCGGGATTAGAACGGGATTAGAAAGCGAGTTATGTCTAATTAAGTCTGGGGGATACGATCATTTTTAAAACTGTATGTTGTCTCTGCATAGATTGTATGATATATTAAATCTTGATAGATATGAAAATTGACTTAACAAATATATATAAAAAATACAAAGGACTTTGGGTTGCTTTAGACTCAACTTTAAAAAAAGTAATATCTTCAGATAAAAATGCATCTAAGGCATATGATGAAGCAATAAAACAAGGTTACAAAAAACCAACAATGTTTAAAGTTCCCTTAAAAAATCTTCCATACTTTGGTTTCTTTACTCCGCATGAATTATAAATTCCCATATGCAAAGGCAGGTATATGGTACCGTCCAATAATCCCAATAACTCTTAAATATTCCAAAAGAGAAATAACCTATTTGGCACTTCTTGATTCAGGAGCTGATTTCAATATTTTTCATGGAGACATAACAAAACTACTTGGAATTAATTTATCAAAACAAAAAAATTCTATGTCTTTTGGCGGAATTAGAGAGGGGGCGAGCGGAAAAGGATATTTTATGCCCATAGAAATTGGTATCAATAATAAATTTTTTACTACAACAGCTGTTTTTTCAAACGACATTTCAGATGATGGATATGGAATTTTGGGAGAACAAGGATTTTTCAATAAGTATAAAATACTTTTTAACTATCCTTCCAAAAGTATAGAAATACAAAGTTGATTAAAATTTTCTCATGTGGCAACCCCTAGGGTCGAGCCTCGTAATAGTTAATAAACTGATTAAAATACTTCATCACTAGATAGCGCTGGAGTATTTATTGTGGGTTAATGATGTTATTTCTAAGGGGACAAGCGGTGTGGTTGCAGTGGGCGAGATAACTTCTCTTTTGGTAAAAGTTTCATTCTGTTTGGTTCGGTTTTTTTTTGGGGCTTGACACAAGCAATAGGATGTGATATAAATTTATCACTCTATATTTAAGTAAAGTAAAGGTGATACGCCTTGTGCGTTTTTTTTGTTGGTAATGGCTAAACTTGATAAAAAAACTAATCCTGTCCGTCAAAATTGGGGCAAAGAATATTCTTCTTTGCCAAAATTAGATCTTCTTGCGGTTCAAAAAAGTTCTTATAAATGGTTTTTGGAAACCGGAATCGGAGACATTCTTAGAGAAATTTCCCCTATAGATGATTTTACAGAAAAGAATTGGAGGTTGGAATTTAAAAAATATAGAATAGGCAAAACTTCAAATACTCCGGAAACATCTTTATCAAAAGGACTTGTTTACGATGCTCCGCTGTATGTAGAGACTACTCTTACGAATAAAAAAACAAACGCAACTATGGAACAAGAAGTATTTTTGGGAGATATTCCTCAAATGACAGACAGGGGAACATTTATCATCAATGGCGTTGAGAGAACAGTTGTTAGTCAATTGGTCCGTTCTCCCGGTGTATTTTTTACGGCAGTTCACGATAATGTTACGGGTAAAAAGATATATACTGCCGAAATAAGACCAATTCATGGGTCGTGGCTTGAATTTTCCACAACAAGACATGAGACATTGACAGTAAAAATAGACAGACGCAGAAAATTTTTGGCATCTACATTTTTAAGAGCAATCGGATTTTCTTCAAATGAAGACATAAAAGAGCCATTTAGAGATATGGAAACCCATTCGACAGGCTCAGGGTCTGCGACATCGTATATTGAAAATACTCTTCAAAAAGACGAAACAGGCAGTTCAAAAGATGCGATCATAGAGATATTTAAAAAAATGCATCCGGGAGAACCTGTTGTTTTTGAAAAAGTTAAAGAAAATTTTGACGGACTGTTTTTTAACGCAAGACGTTACGACTTGGGAGAGGTTGGGAGATACAAAATAAATAAAAAGCTTAAGGGAATGGCAGGTTTCGCAGAATCAGATGTCCATATCCTGACAAGGGAAGACATTCTAGGAGCTATAAGCTATTTAATTAAATTAGCTCAGGGACAAAAAGAAGTTGACGACATTGACAGTCTTGCTAATAGACGCGTTCGAAGAGTAGGAGAATTGGTTGCTGTGACAGCTTTTAGAGTTGGAGTTTTAAGACTTGAGAGAAGCGTTAAAGAAAGAATGAGCCTTATCCAGCCAGATGTTCCACCTTCAATAGGAGCTCTTATAAACGCAAGGCCCATCATGGCTTCGATTAATGAATTTTTTAGAACATCCCAGCTGTCAACTATACTTGATCAGACAAATCCGCTTTCCGAGATAGATAATTTGAATCGCTTGACGGTCATGGGAACAGGAGGAATATCCCGTGAACGAGCTGCCTTCTCGATCAGGGACATCAACAGCTCTCAATACGGAAGAATCTGTCCGATTAGAAGTCCCGAAGGACCGAATATCGGTTTGGTTACTTATCTAGCTCTTTATTCCAGCATTAATGAGCATGGATTCCTGGAAACCCCATATAGAAAAATAGCAAAAATAAAAAGAGGCAAAGACACTATCGTAAAAGCAACAGATGAAATCGTTTATCTGGCTGCGGACGATGAAAGAGAATACTATATCACTCACGCAGGGGCGTTAACAGGAGATGCTTTGGAGGGAGATCGCGTTCCAGTTAGATTTCAAGGCGGCTTTATGGAGATTGAGAAAGAGAAGGTTGATTTTGTTGATGTTGTTCCAAGACAGGTTGTCGGCACATCGGCATCTCTTATTCCTTTTGTTTCTCATGACGAAACTAACAGGGCTTTAATGGGTACCCACATGCAATGTCAGGCAGTTCCGTTAGTTGCTCCGGAAAGTCCTGTGGTTGGCACGGATATGGAAAAGGTCGTTTCCCAAGTAATGGGAAGAGTGGTTAGGGCTCCTTTTGATGGCGTAATCACATATGCCGACGCAGACAAAATAACTATCAAAGGCGACAAAAAAGGAGAAGAAAAAACCTATCAGATAGATTCTTTTCAGAGAACATCGCAGACTACTTCATATACTCAAAAAACAATAATAATGGAAGGAGATAGAGTTAAGAGGGGAGATCTATTGATTGACGGACCGTCTTCGGATAATGGAGAATTAGCTCTTGGACGTAATCTGTTAATTGCGTATGCATCTTTGGATGGCTTGGGATATGAAGATGCGATTGTCATATCCGATAGATTGGTTAAAGAAGATGTCTTGTCTTCAATTCACATTGAGAAACATGAGTCGTCTGTTGTAGAGACCAAGCTTGGACCGGAAGAAACAACACGCGATATTCCCAATGTTTCTGAAGAAGATATGGCTAATCTTGACGAGGATGGAATAGTTGTGGTTGGCAGCGATGTAGTTCCAGGAGACATATTGGTTGGTAAAATTGCTCCAAAAGGGGAAACGGAATTAACAGCGGAAGAGAGATTGCTGCGGGCAATTTTCGGAGAACAGGCGCGTGAAGTAAGAGATACATCTTTAAGAATGCCTCATGGGGAAAAAGGTACGGTAATAAGCGTTCAGATTTTGGACAGAAAAAAAGGAGATGAACTGGAACCTGGAACTTTGAGAAAGATTATTATTGAAGTTGCGCAATTTAGGCATGTTGTAGTTGGAGATAAACTTGCAGGAAGACATGGAAACAAAGGGGTTATTTCCAAAATATTGCCCCAAGCAGACATGCCTTATCTTGCCGACGGTACGCCAATAGATATTATTATTTCGCCAATCAGCGTACTAGCCCGTATGAATCTAGGACAATTGCTCGAAGCTCATCTTGGATGGGCATGTTCAAAATTAAATATTAAAGTCGGGATTCCTGCTTTTGAAGAAGTTGGAGAAGATAGGATAATAGCTTCTTTAAAACAAGCAAAACTTCCTGAAAATGGAAAGATAACATTGTACGATGGCAGAACGGGAGAATCATATGACAATTCTGTAGTTGTTGGGATTGAATACATTATGAAGCTCATTCATATGGTTGAAGACAAAACTCACGCTCGCTCTACAGGGCCGTATTCTTTGGTTACGCAACAGCCTTTGGGCGGAAAAGCGCAAATGGGAGGTCAAAGACTTGGGGAAATGGAAGTTTGGGCATTGGATGCGCACAGAGCGAGATATACACTGCAGGAGATGTTAACAATAAAATCCGATGATGTAGTAGGACGAGCCAAAGCTTTTGAAGCGATTGTTAAAGGAGTAGATATTCCGACACCAAGAGTTCCTGAATCATTCAAAGTTTTGATAAAAGAACTTGCATCTCTTGGGCTCAATGTCACTCCTATTGGCGCAACAGTTGTTTCCGAAGCGATAACATCAGCTCCAATAGAGGGCAGCATTGAAAAAAAAATTGAAGAAAAAATAGAGAAAGATGCTTTTCTGTTACAGCAAGCATCATCCGCAGAAATACCTGTTTTGCAGGACAAAAAAATTGTTTCTTAAGATAATGAACAATATAGATAAAAAAATGAAAGATATTACAATATTGGATTTTAAGGCTTTAAAGATTTCTTTGGCCAGCCCTAAAGATATATTGGCGTGGAGTTATGGTGAGGTAACAAAACCCGAAACCATTAATTACAGAACTCTGCGTCCTGAAAAAGACGGTCTTTTTGATGAGAGAATTTTCGGACCGACTAAAGATTGGGAGTGTTATTGCGGAAAATATAAAAGAATTAGATACAGAGGAATTGTATGTGACAAATGCGGCGTTGAAGTAACTTTGTCCCGAGTCAGGCGTGAAAGAATGGGGCACATAGTTCTTGCGGCACCTGTTGCTCATGTTTGGTTTTTCAAAGGCTCATCTTCTCCATTGTCTTTACTTTTAGATATGTCTCAAAAAAGTCTTGAGTCGGTAATATATTACGCTTCTTATTTGGTGATAAGCATAGATGAAGAGAAGAAAAAAGAGGCGATGGATTCTTTCTCAGACTACATAGAAAAGAAAAAGCAAAAACTAAAAGAAGACATGGGTATGGAAGAGCAAAAGATAAAGGAAGAAACAGAACAGAAGAAGAAAGATGCGTTGAAGGTTAAACCTAGAAGCGAACAAAAGGAGCTAATTGTGCAGGAGATGGAATTGGCAAAAAGACAGAAGCTGACTGCGCTTTCCGAAAGATTAAGTATGGAAAGTAAGAAATTAGATGAAATTCATGATGCTCTTTCCAAGCTCCTAAAGGGTTTGAGAACAGGAGCAATACTTTCGGAAGATGAATATTTCAAGATACTTGAATATGATATTCCTATTTTTTTCGCAATCAGAACGGGAGCGGAAGGGCTTCTTGAGTTATTGGAAAAAATTGATATTACAGCATTAATAGCGGCACTTCGTAAAGAAACAGAAAAAGCAAAAGGACAAAGATATCTAAAACTTATCAAAAGATTAAGACTTATTGAGTCTATCCGCAAAGCAGAAATTTTGCCGACATTTATGCTATTATCATTGCTCCCTGTTATTCCGCCGGATCTTCGTCCCATGGTCCAGCTGTCAGGGGGACGTTTCGCAACATCTGATTTGAACGATCTGTACAGGAGAGTTATAAACAGAAATAACAGATTAAAGCATTTAATGAGCCTGGGTGCACCAATGATAATCCTTAAGAATGAAAGAAGAATGCTTCAGGAAGCCGTAGACTCCTTGATAGATATTGCCCAGAGAAGTAATCAGATTGTATCTTCTCCCTTAAGGTCTTTATCAGACATGTTAAGGGGTAAGCAGGGAAGATTTAGGCAAAACCTTTTGGGCAAAAGAGTTGATTATTCCGGTCGTTCCGTAATTGTTGTTGGTCCGCAGTTGACCCTTTCCCAATGCGGTCTTCCAAAAGAAATGGCTCTTGAAATGTTTAAGCCTTTTGTTTTACGCGAGGTTATCGTCAGAGGGTTTGCTCCGAATATAAAATCCGCAAAGAGATTTATAGAGAAGCGTCCGCCTGAAGTATTTGATATTCTGGAAGAAATTACCAAAAATCATCCTGTTCTTTTGAATAGGGCCCCAACTCTTCATAAATTGGGCATTCAAGCTTTTTACCCAATTTTGATAGAGGGATCTGCTATCGCTCTTCATCCGTGTGTATGCGCAGGTTATAATGCGGATTTTGACGGAGATCAAATGGCTGTTCATATACCTCTTTCTAAAAAAGCTCAGGAAGAAGCAATAAATCTTATGATGCCCAAGCATAATCTATTAAAGCCTGCTGACGGCGGAGCGATTACTCTTCCAAACAAGGAAATGGCAGTTGGGACATATTACTTAACAAGCATGGATGAATCTTTAAGGAGAACAGATTCCCAAGGAGGACTTCCGATTTTTAAAGACACGGAAGATGCTCTCTTGGCGCACAGCATTAAAGCTATAAAACTTAGAGAGCCAATTGTGGCAAAAATTGAAGATAAAAGCATTGAGACAACAGCAGGCAGAATTTTATTCAACGATGCTCTTCCTTCATCTTTTGAATTTGTCAACAGATCTATAAATGCATCGGGAATAAAAACAATTGTTACGCAAGCTATTACAGATAGGACTCCCGACGAAGTAGAGCGGTTGATAGATGCAATTAAAAAACTCGGATTTTACGGAGCGACAATCTCAGGCATTTCCGTTTCGGTTTTCGACAATGAGATGATTAAGGAAAGAAAAAGTTTCATACAAGAGGCAGATAAAAAAATATCTCAAATAGGAGATGATTATCAAAAGGGATTGATAACCGATGAAGAAAGGAAAAGGCTTTCAAACGACATCTGGCTTAAGACAACGGATACCATAGCAGATCTTACATGGAATGACCTTAAATCTACAAATGTAATTAAGCTTATTATAGATTCCGAAGGAGCAAGAGCAGGCAAAGAACAACTAAAGCAGCTTTCAGCTATGAAGGGTCTTATTTTGGATCCTCTTGGGAAGATAGTTGAATTGCCAATTAAATCAAACTTCAGAGAGGGACTTTCTATATTTGAGTATGTTGCTTCTGCCCGCGGATCCAGAAAAGGATTGACCGATTCGGCTCTTAAAACTGCAAATGCAGGATATCTTACTCGTCGCTTGGTTGATGCGTCTCATGATGTAATCATAAGAGAGGAAGACTGCGGGACACATGAGGGAATTGCAATCAATCAAAATGAAAAAGATAGGATAACGCCATTTTCTCAACGGATTTTAGGCAGGGTTCTTGCGAAAAATGTTGCATCCAAGAAAACAAAAAAAGTTATCGCAAAGGAGAATGAGGAAATAACATTTACCATTGCGAAGAAAATTGAAGACGAAGAAGTTTCGGAGATAAGCGTTAGGTCCGCTATTACCTGCGAATTGGAATATGGAATCTGCAGTTTGTGTTATGGTTGGGATTTCAGCACAAGAAAAAGAGTTGAAAGTGGCGTACCTGTTGGAGTTATTGCAGCTCAATCAATCGGAGAGCCTGGAACTCAATTGACAATGAGGGTTAGACACTTTGGGGGGGTTGTCATGTCGGATGTTACACAAGGACTTCCTCGAGTTGAAGAACTTTTTGAAATGAGAACTCCAAAAGCTCTGTCTCCAATTTCGGAGTTTTTGGGAAAAGTAAAGATTGCGACATCGGACGAGGGATACCTGATAACAATCAAGAGTTCCAAAATTAAGCCTTCACGAGAACAGGAATTCTTCATTCCTTTAACTGCAGTTCTTAATGTTGCGCAAGGAGATGAAGTCTTGCCGGGAGTACAGCTTGCTCAAGGATATATCGATCCAAAGGAAGTGCTGAAAATAAAGGGGCTAACTGATGCGCAGAGATATGTTATTTTGGAAGCTCAAAAGGTTTACGAATCTCAAGGAATATCTATTAATGACAAACATTTTGAAGTAGTTCTTCGCAAGATGTCTGACAAGGTTATTATTGAGACGGTTGGGGATACATCTTTGATTCCCGGAGCATTTATTTCAAAAACAAGATTCCAAGACATTAATTCCGAAGTATTGTCCCAAGGAGGGGAACCTGCAACAGCAAGGCAAATAATTCTTGGAATTACCAAGTCCGCCCTATATTCCGACTCATGGCTGTCAGCATCTTCTTTCCAGGAAACAACTAAAGTTTTGACAGAAGCTGCATTAGAGGGACGGGTGGACAATTTAATCGGTCTTAAAGAGAATGTTATTATCGGAAGACTTATTCCCGTTGAAGGGAAACCCTCAAGTGAGGTATAATAACGAAGTTAAAAGTTAAAAGTGCAAAGTTAAAAGTTAATTTTGAATTTTTAATTTTAAATTTTGAATTTGAGCGAACGAAAGTGAGCGATTATGCCGACATTATCACAGTTAAGTAAAAAAGGAAGGTCAAGGAAAGCTAAAAAGAGCAGGTCAGGAGCGTTAAGGAGGATTTTTAACGCCCGCACGAGGACTTATAAGGCAACCATTTCTCCTCAAAAAAGAGGAGTGGTTACTTTGGTTAAGACAATGACTCCAAAAAAACCAAATTCTGCGCTTCGTAAAGTTGCTCGCGTTAAGCTTTCCAACAAAATGGAAGTTACAGCCTATATTATGGGTGTCGGACACTCCCTTTCGGAGCATGGAATAGTTTTGGTTCGAGGAGGAAGAGTCAAAGATTTGCCGGGGGTAAAATATCATATTGTTAGGGGCAAGTTTGATCTTTTGGGAGTTGAAGGAAGAAAAAGATCAAGAAGCAAATATGGAGCCAAAAAGAGTGGCATTGCAGGAACGCCAAAGGTCGTTGCTGGAACACCGGCAGCAAAACCAGCAGTACTAAGCGCCTAGTTATCAGCGTCTAGCGTCTAATTTCGCAACTGAACGTTGAACGCTAGTTGCTAGTAACTTAAAAATATGAGACATAAACAAGCGCCAAAAAGAGACATTGAGGAAGATTTAATATACAAAAATAAGCAAATTGCCAAATTCATTAATTATTTAATGAAGGACGGTAAGAAAACTGTTGCGCAGAATGTTTTGTATGCTACATTTGATCTTTTGACCAAAAAAGAATTAGATCCTATTGCAACTTTTGAAAAAGCGCTTGGTAATGTTGGACCGAAGCAAGAAGTGAAAGCGAAAAGAGTCGGTGGAGCCAATTATCAAATTCCTATGGAAGTTCGTCCTGAAAGAAGATCATCCTTAGCAATGCGTTGGATTGTTGATGCGGCAAGGTCGCGCTCAAATAAAGATTACAAAGTTTTTGAAGAAAAATTAGCAGCAGAATTGCTGGATGCTTCAAATGAACAGGGTGAAGCAATCAAGAAAAGAGATTCAGTTCTCCGCATGGCTGTCGCGAATAGGGCTTTTGGTCATTTTAAATGGTAAATCGCGAGTCAACAGGACAGGCAACAGAGTTAGATATATTTGTAAAGACAACGCTAAAACCTCTAGTGAAAACTTCTTTAGTCTTGCAGGCTTTTAAAAAAGTAGATAGAGGAAATTTTGCTCCAGAAGAGTACAGAGAATTTGCCTATAAAGATGAGGCGATTGACCTAACAAGATCATCTTCGATAAGTCAGCCTTCTGTCGTTGCAATTATGGTGGATCACTTAGGATTAACTGGGAAAGAAAGAGTTTTAGAGATCGGAACAGCTTCAGGTTTTTGTGCAGCTATTATTTCTCAGTGTTCTTCGCATGTTGATACGATGGAGATAGATGAGGATTTGGCAAGAGAGTCGTCAGAGCGACTAAGGAATTTAGGTTATACTAATATTTCGGTTCATGTTGGTGATGGAGCATTGGGACTACCAACAGAAAAACCATTTGACGCAATTATAGTTACAGCATCAGTTAAAAGTATTCCTTCAGCTTTGTTGGATCAGCTTGCGGATGGAGGGAAAATTGTTATTCCGGTTGGAGAGGACAGTCCTACAAGAAGTCAATTAATAGAGGGAAAAAAAGAAGATGGGAAAATGTCTTTTTCAAAAATTGCAGATGTATCATTTTATCCCTTGGTAAGTTCTCAGGAGGGAGGATGGTCAATTGAGGAGGTCAGTGAGCTTTTTTCACTCAGGGAGGGAAGGATGAAAATGTTGAAGGAAATGAAGAATCAACCGGATTTGCAACAATTATTGAACAACATTTTAAAAACTTTAACGGAGATTGCAGGAAGACCCATAACAAGTGCTGATGAGGCAAATGAATTCCTTAAACAAAACCCTCAAATATTAGAAGATTTAGATAAGCCTAAAACTTAACTATACAGGGACTTCAGCTACTTCAAGTGGTAAATCTTTTAGTCCTTTCTAGTTGATTAAGCCTTTATAGTCAGATATAATTGCCTTTCTTATGGGTGAGCGGTTTAAGCCAACAGTTATTGAAACGGGATTATGGAAAGGCATTGATGTTGCAGTTGCGCGATCCATAACTATAAAGCAATACGAAAAAGTGCCTATTATTCTTACCAGAGAAAATGTTCCCTCTTTTACGCCTTCCAATTATTATCAGCAATGGTTTATGAGGAATTTTGTTATGGAGGAAAGCGGAATTTACGTTTCAGTCAGAAGCAGATATGCTCAAATAGGATTAGATATTGGAGACAAAGCTGTAGGAGAAATTAAGCAATGGCTTTATAATAACAGCCATTTAGGCGAAGAGGGAAATTTTCCGAATAAGATTATGCCTGTTATAACGGTAGAGAATCATGGGTTTCGTCCCGTAGCCTTAGGTGAGGGAACGCGCTTATTTAGATTCATTAAGGAAAACTTCAAGTCTTATTTAGAGGATGATAAATTAGTCCAAGCAGTTAAGTCTGGATTAATAAAAATTCAGGGAGACCGTTTGGGAGATTGGACATATTCTTATGGAGAAGTTGCGGGACATAAATTGCCAAGACCGACAGGCATATTTATTAGAATTAATACCGAGAATAGAAGATGGATTCCTCCGCATCCCGACAATGAGCCAATATGTATACCCGATTCGGGAGAAGGGTATCGTAAAATAATAGATTCTTTGCTTAAGCCAATTCCTGAAGAAAAAATTAGAAAAATTTTATGGATAGGGGAAACAATAAAAGTTACTTTAGACCCATCTATAGATGCTATTCTGGATACAGCAGCAATTAGAGGGATTAAAACCGATAAGGACATTTTAGATGAAAACACTTGGGGAGTTCAGCTTAATTCACGGGTTATAGATGGAGGCAGAACAGATTGGCAAATAAGAACTGAGATTATAAGTCAGACCTCGTTAGATAGGATTCCTAATTTTGCCCATTTAAGATTCATAAAAAAACCCCGTTAACCTTACCCTAAGACAGACTGAATTTTTCACTTTCCACCTTAGAGGTGGAACAGATACGCCATCTTGGGTAAGGGGCTTTTACTAAATGCTTATTCCGAGGATTTTGGAGCCGATTTCGATTTTATTTACGATATCCATTCCTTTGGTAACAATCCCAAAATTTGTATATTGGCCATTTAGGAATTGAGAATCTTTTTTGGTGATGAAAAATTGTGCAGCATTAGAGATTTTAATATCTCCTCCGCGCGCCACTCCCAAAGAGCCGACAATAAAAGGTTTATTGTTCAGTTCCGTTGGCATATTTCCTCCGCCTGTTCCATTGCCCAGAGGATCTCCGCCCTGAATTACCCAATCTTCAACTCGATGGAAATTTAAATTATTGTAAAATCCTCTTTTGGCTTTCTGCACAAAATTCTGTACAGTATTCGGCGCATCTTTGGAATAAAAAGCGATTTCAATATCTCCTCTCTCAGTTTTAATGACGGCCGTCACTCCATTTGATACATCGTTAGTTTTGGATGTCGGAGATGGGGTTTGATTTGACATGGAATTAATTATAGCAGGTGTTGGAGTTGGGGAAACGGAAGAAAGATTTAGGGTTGGATTTTCAGTTGCAGGTTTTACTTTTGTCGTATTGGTATTAATCATAAACACTGCAAAAAGTCCCAAAAGTATTAGCGCACAAATCACAACAAATTTTCCCACGTTTGCTATTTTAGCATAAAACCTTATATAATTTTTTCATGATAATAATTGAGAGAACAACGAGAGATGATATAAAAGCATTTAATAAAAAAGAATGGCATGGTGTAGATATTGAACATTATGGTAAGCCCGTTGAATGGAATGACCAGGATTTTATCTTTAAAGCAACTGAAAATGGACAAATAATAGGGACGATTACGGGCAAGTTTCAGTCAGGAGTGTTATACATAGATAGTGTAATAATTGCTAAAGTAAAAAGAGGATTGGGAATTGGTAAGAAATTAACAGAAAAAGCGGAAGATTTTGGGAAGGAGTTAAAAGCTCATAAGGCACATCTAATTACAGGAAGGGATTGGGAGGCTGCAAAGTTTTACGAAACACTTGGATATGTAAAGATCGCGGATTTACAAAATCACCATTTCAGAAAAGATTTTGTTATTTATGAAAAAACCCTAGAATAGAAATAGGAAATATGCTATACTAAAAAAGTCATCAGGAGGTTAAATTAGCTTCCCTTAAGAGGGAAGTTTTTGTAAAAAAACATTATGGCGCAAGATAAAAGATTGGTTGAGCTAGATCACATTAGAAACATTGGCATTATTGCGCATATTGATGCGGGTAAAACCACAACTACCGAACGCATTTTGTATTACACCGGGAAAACTTACAAAATCGGAGACATTGATGAGGGAACAACAGTCATGGACTGGATGGAAGAGGAGAGAAAAAGAGGAATCACTATTGTTTCTGCTGCGACAACCGCATATTGGGGGGGTTACAGAATAAATATTATTGATACTCCCGGACATGTTGATTTTACTGCAGAAGTAGAACGATCTCTTCGAGTCTTGGACGGTGGAATTACAGTTTTGGACGCGGAAGAAGGAGTGCAGTCTCAATCTGAAACAGTCTGGAGACAGGCAGACAAATACAAAGTTCCGAGAATTTGTTTTGTTAACAAAATGGACAAACTCGGAGCAGATTTTTTGGCAACTGTAAAAAGCATTGAAGAAAAACTTGGGGCAAATCCTGCGATTATGGTTCTGCCAATCGGAGCAGAATCAGCATTCAAAGGAATTTACGATTTGTTACACAGGAAATCTGTCATTTGGTCAGGAGAAGAATTAGGCGCAAAATTTGATGTAACCGATGAAATTCCGCAAGGAATGAAAAATGAGATTGAAAAATATAGAAGCAAGCTTGTTGAAAAAATTGCAGAAACAGACGATGCGCTTTTGGAAAAATATCTTGGGAATCAAGAAATTACAGTTTTGGAATTAAAAGCGGCATTAAGAAGATCAGTTATCGCATACAAATTAGTGCCGATTTTTGCCGGATCTTCTTTGCGAAACAAAGGCGTCCAGCCTCTTTTAGATGGAGTTGTTGATTATCTTCCGTCTCCAGTTGATTTGGTATCTGTCAAAGGAATTAATCCAAAGACAAAAGAAGAAGAAATTAGAAAGCTTACTCCGGAAGAGTCATTAGCAGGTTTGGCTTTCAAAATTCAGAATGACCCGCATGTCGGAAAACTTACCTATTTTAGGGTTTATTCTGGAAAAGTAACTGCAGGAACTTATATTTATAACAGTACAAAAAACGCTCAAGAGAGAGTCGGGCGCTTATTGTTGATGCATTCAAATGAGAGAACGGAAATAAAAGAAGCATTTGCCGGAGAAATCGTTGCAATTGTCGGACTTAAAGAGACTACAACAGGAGATACTTTGTGCGATCCGGAAAAACCAATTATTTTGGAAAAAATTACTTTCCCGGAACCTGTTATTTCTTTGGCAATAGAGCCCAAAACAAAATCCGATCAGGAGAGGTTGGGCTATGCTCTGAAGCGTTTGATGGATGAGGATCCGACTTTTCAGGTGAAGACAAATCATGAAACAGGACAAACGATTATTTCAGGAGTAGGGGAATTACAGCTTGAGGTGAAAGTAAACACCATGAAAGCAGATTTTGGAGTTGAGGCAAATGTCGGAGCTCCGCAAGTGGCATACAAAGAAACTGTTGTCAGAACAGCAGAGGGTGAAGGGAAGTATATCAAGCAATCGGGAGGACGCGGACAATACGGACACTGTTTTTTAAGAGTTGAACCCAAGCCTCGCGGAGAGGGCTTTGAATTTATAAATGATATCAAGGGAGGGTCAATTCCTACGGAATTTATAAAGTCAATTGAAAAAGGAGTTAAAGAAACAATGGAAAATGGGATTTTACTAGGTTACCCAATGGTAGATATGGATGTAACTGTTTATGACGGGAGTTTTCATGAAGTTGATTCGTCTGATATTGCTTTTAAAATTGCAGCTTCTCAAGCATTGCAGGCAGCTACAAAAAAAGCAGGTTTAACATTATTAGAGCCAATTATGAAAGTTGAAGTTACAACTCCGAATGAATTTATGGGAGATGTTATTGGAGATTTGTCTTCCAAAAGAGCGCAGATTTCAGGAACAGAAGATCGAGCAAGGGCTGCAATTATTTTAGCATTGGCTCCCTTGTCGGAATTATCAGGATACGCAACTACACTTCGAAGCATGTCTAAGGGCCGAGCGTCATATTATATGGAACCATCTCATTACGAAGAAGTTCCAAGAAATATTCAGGAAGAAATGCTTGCCAAATCCACCTTCACGGGAAGAGTTAACGCACAATAAAGTTTGTGGTAAAATAGAGAGCATGACTATTTATATAGCGTCTGGTGTAGGAATAGGAAAAACTCCTTTGTCTGCATTTGACGCGGCGCTAAAAGACGCCGGAGTATACAATTTCAATTTGATTACGCTATCTTCTGTTATTCCGCCAAAATCCGTGATTAAATTGAGAAAATATAAAGCAAAATCAGAAGATTGGGGGAATAAGCTTTATGTAGTAAAAGCAGAAATCCGGAGCAGACAATCAGGAATGTATATTGGCGCAGGGCTTGGATGGTATCAAATGAGAGATGGAAGAGGAGTGTTTGTAGAGCATGAAGTGATTGCGGAGACAATGGAGGCTGTTGAGTCAAATCTTGAAAAAGAAGTGCATGATTCGCTTCGTGATTTATGTAAGTTTAGACAGTTTCCGATTGCAGAAAGAAAACTTAAAATGAAGATGTGTGTTTCAAAAGTTATGGATCAGCCTACTTCCGTACTTATTATCGCAGTTTACAAATCAGAGGGGTGGGAGTAAACTACAAAAGATGGATAAGTTATTCAGCGTAATTGCAATTCTCATATTAACCCTATTGTCTGGATTAGGCGATGCAAATGGTTTTGTTCATGCCGCGAACATATGGAATAAAGGAAGAATAGTGTTGTCCGAATTGGCTCGGGCAACAATAGGATTCACTTTTGGAATCGCTACATATATGGTTTCTATTAGGTATTTCCAAAAATTTGGAATTGTTACTCCTGAAATGCAAACAATAGGCTGGATGGTTATAACAATAATAGGCGTTGCTGTTATCGGAGGAAGATTTACTCATTGGCAAGCATTTGATCAGTTCCTTTCAGTTGCTATTATTATCGGTCTTTGTATATTAGTAATCAGAACTAATGGCTAATACAGTTAGTAAAATAATCGATTTGCCTTCGCTAAAAAAAAATTATAATATTTGTCCGTGGAATAAGCAAAACATACATGCAATTTATACTTATCTGGAAAAACCTCATTGGGCGCCTTGGCTAAGCTTTTCAGAAAAGGGCATGAAGGATATGTCTTTGGTCTTTCCTGAAGGGCAATTAGTTGTTGAAGATAAAAAAGGATTGCCATTAGCTTATGCTTCAGTAAACAGAGTGCGTTGGGATGATACCGTTGATACTCTTCCAACATGGGATGAAATAGCTGGAGATCAAGTCGAGCAAGCGAGCTACAAAAATACTTATATTTCAAAAGGCAACACATTGGTCATTATGTGTTTAACTGTGCACTCTATGCATCAAGGAAAGTATCTTTCGGCAATCCTCATTGATGAAATAAAAATTCTTGCAAGGAAGTTAAAAGTAAAACATATTATTAGTCCTTTTCGTCCAAGTGCGTATGGCTTGTATAAACAGAAGCATAATGATCCAGGATTCAAAGAGTACTGCCGCATGATAAGGGAAGATGGATTGCCTATAGATACATGGTTAAGAATTCTCATAAGGAATGGCATGAAACCATTGGTAGTACGGGATAATTCCTTGGTTGTCGAAGTATCAAAAGCAAAATTTAAGAAGTTTAGATCTTCATATAATCAAGGCTGCTGGAAAGAATTATCCCCAAATATATGGGAGTGCGGAGAGGTAGGGCAGTGGCTTATAAGGGGTAAAAAAGCAGTGTATAAAGAGCCGGAATTATTTGGGAAAATACCTTTTTACTAGAAAGAAGATTATGTCGCTTGACATTCGTAAAACATTTGTTCTACACTGAATATGTGTTAAGAATTCTTTTAAGGAGTAAATTAACATATGTTCTTCTTGTTTTTTATCTTCTAATTTTCATTTGGTGGGTTAAAATTTTTATATCAGGCGTTAAAATATCAGATGAAAACTATTTATTCGGTTTAGTATATGCCTTTATTGCTTTAATTGGCGGAGTTAATGGCTTATTAATTTCAAAAAAGTGGGGAGGGTATAAGAGTTTGGTGGGGAAGGGTATTATATTCTTGTCTTTTGGTCTGTTAAGCTACTGGTTTGGTCAAGTAGCATGGTCATACTATAATTTAGTTCTAAAAGTAGAGCTTCCTTATCCGTCAATTGCAGATATTGGGTATTTTGCTGCAATTCTTTTTTATATAGCAGGCATGTACACATTCGCTAGAGTTTCTGGGGCGAAATTAATCCTTAATAAACTAAAGGGAAAGCTTATTTCTTTTATCATTCCGGCAAGCATGCTTGCAATCTCTTATTTTTTATTTCTTCAACACATAAGTCCAGATTTTTCAAACATCATTAAAACATTTTTAGATTTTGGAACACCTGTTGGGTATACTATTGTTATCTCAATGGCATTAACAGCTTATTTTTTAACAAGAGGCGTACTTGGCGGCAAAATGAAGAATAGAGTTTTATACATCATTCTTGCTTTAATTGTTCAGAATATTACTGATAATACTTTTTTATATCAAGCCGGTGCTGGAATTTACTATAATGCTGGTATTAACGATTTTATGTTTGCTACTTCGTTTACCGTAATGTCTATTGCGTTGATTATGTTCAAGAATTATGACTAAAGATAGTTGATTCTCATATGGATATTTTGGGGACAATTGCGGAGAAAATAATTCAGGAGCAGGAGAAGATAATTGGACCAATTGCTTTGGAGCAAGCCC
>Ga0209541_10007427_pt1 | contig 18455 bp, 17 predicted proteins | sample RifCSPlowO2_01_FD_184027 | JGI IMG/M metagenome (GOLD analysis project Ga0209541, IMG submission 184027) | Groundwater microbial communities from Rifle, Colorado - Rifle CSP2_plank lowO2_0.1 (SPAdes) (version 2) | ecosystem: Environmental > Aquatic > Deep subsurface > Groundwater | place... | reverse complement strand
CTTCTTTTACTTCGTAATCACGGGTTGCAGTTGTTTCCTCCGCGGAAGGAGTAATACTTGCTTGTCTCTGCTGAATTGCGCGAATTCCAAAGAACAGAATCAAAAATATAACAACCACCGTGAGAGCGCCATAAATTAAACTTGTATAGGATTTTGGGACAGAAAGGTTAAGTCCGGTTGTTCTCTTTGCCATTATTTAACTCCTTTCCAGGCAGAGGTAAAATTTGTGGGCAGGGGAATGGTGTGACAAAAATATAAAACATTATGACGTTATTTGTCAACCGGTCAATATTTATAACGATTGATTCAGGTTCTCTATTCTGATAAAATTAGCTTTGGTTATTTTTGGGGGCGTAGCTCAGTTTGGTTAGAGCGTCTCCCTGTCACGGAGAAGGCCGCGGGTTCGAGTCCCGTCGCTCCCGCCCCAAAAATTCGGTATAATTATCTCATGACGAATCAGGAAATCGCCAAAATTCTTCGAAATGTTGCCGCGGCCTACACAATTCGCGATGAAAAAAAATATTTTTTTCAGATAATCGCTTACCAAAAAGCATACGATGCTATTTCCCACTTACCCATAGAGGTCAAAGATGCGTTAAGCGACGGAGAAAAAATACCGGGGATCGGTCAATCAATTGAGGCAAATATAAAAGAGCTCTTGAAAACCGGACGCTCAAAACACTTTGAACGTATTTTAAATCACGTACCCGCAAGCATGTTTTCTCTTCTTGATGTAACAACTTTAGGTCCAAAAAAAGCATATAAACTTGTGACGGCTTTGAAATTAAAGAATCCGGAAACAGTTGTTGAAAGTCTAGTAAAAGCTTGTCAACAAAATAAGATCGCAACAATCCCAACCTTTGGCGAGAAATCGCAAGAAGATATCCTAATGGCACTTGAGGAGTATAAGCTTGGAAAAACAAAACTTAACCGAATGGCACTTCCTTATGCTTTCGAACTGGCCAAAAAGGTTGAAGAGTATCTAAGGAAAAATCCCGACGTTATAAAAGTTTTCCCTCTAGGAAGTCTTAGACGAATGCGGGATACAATTGGTGATATTGATTTTGCTATCGCGACACGAAATCCAAAAAAAGTAATCGATTATTTCGTGGGATATCCCGGAATCGAGAGAATCATAGAAAAGGGACTTACGTCCTCATCCATGTTAGTTTCTGGAGGAAAACAGATTGACCTTTTGGTGCAGGACGAAGAAAGTTTTGGCGCTCTTCTTCAGCATTTCACCGGATCCAAATATCATAATGTGGCGCTCCGCGAGTATGCTCTTAAAAATGGGCATTCGTTATCGGAAAAGGGGATAAAACTATTGAAACAAAAAGGTCAACCAATGAAAACGTTCAAAACTGAAGAAGAATTTTACAAATTCTTAGGAATGGACTGGATAATTCCTGAGATGAGAGAAAATAAAGGGGAGATAGAACTTGCTTTAAAGCATAATTTGCCGAATCTAGTTGACGTTAAGGATATAAAAGGAGATTTGCACATTCACTCAAGTTTTGAAATTGAACCAAGTCATGATATGGGAAAAAACACTATGGAAGAAATGTTAAGGTATGCGCACGTACTTAAATATCAATACCTCGCATTTTCAGAGCACAATCCAAGCATAACAAATCACACTAAAAATCAGACTTATTCAATACTGAAAAGGCGAAAAAGTAAAATTGAACAACTTCGGGAGAGTATAAAAAATGTTCAGATAATTAATTTACTCGAAGTTGATATTTTGCCCAGTGGGGAGCTGGCAATAGATGATAAGGCATTGGAATATGTAGATGCCGCAATAGTATCAATTCACAGCGTGTTTAAAACTCCTCGAAAAGAAATGACCAGAAGAATTCTTAAGGGTCTTTCCCATCCCAAAGCAAAGATTTTTGCTCATCCCAGTGGAAGGTTGATTAACCAAAGAGAGGGGTATGAACTTGACTATGATGAAATTTTCAGCTTTTGTTTAAAAAATAATAAAGCCATTGAGATAAATGCATGGCCTACAAGACTCGATCTTACGGATCAACTTGTATTCGAAGCAAGAAAACTAGGGGTTAAGCTTGTCATAGACACCGATGCGCATGAAACTTATCAAATGGACAACATGCTTTATGGAGTTTCCGTAGCACGACGCGGATGGTGTACGCCCGCAGACATACTAAATACTCTACCCTACGATGAATTATATAAATGGCTCACCGACAAATAGTTGCCAATTTCGACTTTCCAATTTCCATTTAATTATTCAATTCACCAATTTATAAATTAACTGGAGACTGGCAAATGGCAACTGGAAATTTGACTCGAAGAGTTTTTTGTGGGAGAATACTAATATGAACCCAACCTTAGTTATTGGAATAATCGTCCTTCTCATAATTATATATCTCTGGTTCACATATAATTCCCTCATAGTTCTTCGTGAAAGGATAAAAGAAGCACTTTCGCAAATTGACGTCCAGCTCAAAAGACGCACTGATCTTATCCCAAATTTAATAGAAACAGTCAAAGGCTACGCAAAGCATGAAAAAGAAGTATTTGAAAAAGTAACTCAGGCAAGGGCCAACATGCTTAAGGCAGAATCCCCACAACAAAAAGCAGAGGCAGACAACGTGATGGAAAAAGCACTGAAATCAATTCTTGCTGTAGCAGAAAGCTATCCAGACTTAAAAGCCAGTGAAAATTTTCTCAACCTCCAAGAAGAATTATCAGATACTGAAAATAAAATTTCCTATTCAAGACAATTCTATAACTCAAATGTTTTAGCATTTAATTCATCTATCAAAACTTTTCCTACTGTATTAATTGCCAGTCAATTCGGTTTTAAGGAAGTTGAATTTTTTGAAACGGAAGAAGAAAGCAAAAAAGAAGTGAGGGTAAAATTCTAAGTTATGGTTCAGGGTTTGGGGTGTCGCTACCAGTATAGTCTAAGGTTTGAGTTTTCGGTAATTGACCTAAACCATACCCTCTTGCCATACAAGCAGCCCCAACCTAACCCATAACTAGACCCAAGGCATTTTATGACAATATACAGTCAGATCTCGTCAAACAAATTAAAGACCTGGATTATAATGATTCTTTTTGTTGTCTTTTTTCTGACAGTTTCGTATGTATTAGGAAGAGCCTTAGGTTATGGACTCTCGTTTGCAGGCATAATGCTAATCATCTCCGGTCTTATTTCATTCATCTCCTACTATAATTCAGATAAAATCGTACTCTCAATGTCAGGGGCAAAACCGGCCGATAAAAAAAATTATCGCGAACTTTACACGACAGTAGAAAATCTTTCTATTGCCTCTGGACTTGCGATGCCGCGTGTTTACGTAATTGAAGATTCATCTCCTAACGCATTTGCTACCGGGCGCGATCCAAAACACGCGGCGGTCGCCGCGACTACCGGATTGCTAACAAAACTAAAAGATGCAGAACTTGAAGGTGTTATTGCCCACGAACTTTCGCACGTTAAAAACTATGATACGAGACTTATGGGAGTCGTCGCAATACTTGTGGGATCTATTGCGATCCTTGCAGACGTTTTTATGCGCTCAATGTGGCTTGGCGGTAGAAACGATGATAGAAGACCAGGAAATCAAATCTTTCTACTTATAGGAATTATCGCAGCTGTCATTGCTCCAATTGCCGCGATGTTAATTCAACTTGCGGTCTCCCGAAGACGAGAATATCTTGCGGACGCAGACGGAGCGCTTTTAACTCGATATCCGGATGGCTTGGCAGATGCATTAGCCAAAATTGCTACTGATCGAACCCCTCTAAAACACGCACACACCGGCACCGCCCACCTATATATCGAAAATCCATATAAGTCGGACTCTAAAGTAGCCAAAGGAAATTGGTTTGTCAATCTCTTCTCAACCCACCCACCCGTTGACGACCGCGTAAGAATTCTTCGCGCCATGTAAATTTCATGGCATCTGCATTATAATACTCTTTATGAACTCAATACTTATCCTTCTGGGAAAGATTATTTTGTTTCTTTCGCGAACCTTCAATCTGGGCTCGGGATCTACATGGCCGGGACATATCGCAATGGAAATAAATTCGAAATTCGTTCGGCAAGTTTTAAAAAAGAACCCGAACCTAAAGATTGTTATCATCGCTGGAACAAATGGTAAAACCACGACATCTTCAATGCTTCAAAAAATTCTCGAAGAAAGTGACTTGAAAGTTTTCAGGAATGAGGCAGGGGCAAATCTTTTAAACGGGATGGCTTCAAGTATAATAGCAAATACAAATTTAACCGGTCGGTTAAGTTTTGATGTAGCAATTTTTGAAGTCGACGAAAGAAATGTCAGCCTAGCTTTAAAAGAGGTTAATCCCCATTCCGTTTTACTTTTAAATATTTTCCGCGACCAATTAGATCGTTACGGAGAGGTAAACCAAGTGCTGAAAGACTGGCGGGAAGCATTATCGGACATTGATTCGAATACATTCTTATTCACGAATGGAGATGATCCCGCTCTGTCATTCTTAACTCAAAACACAAAACTAAAAACTTACTACTTCGGCGTTAATGAAAAGCTTATGAAAAAAGACAAGGTAGAGCATGACGTAGATTTTATTTACTGTCCAAACTGCCAAACAAAACTTGGATATAAGAAGATATCGTACTCGCATATGGGTAAATTTAAGTGCCCAAAATGCGGCTTTACAAACCCCAAGACCAAAGCTTTTTCTACCCTACCCCACCCGCTTCTTGGAAATTATAATATATATAACGCAAATGCTGCAGCTCTTGTCGCAAGCAAATCGTTCGACATCTCGTTCGTAAAGATTCGAAAAGCTCTCAATGGTTTTAAGCCAGCCTTTGGTCGACAAGAGATAATTAAATATAAAGGCCGTAACATCTTTGTATTGTTATCGAAAAATCCCGCCGGATTTAATCAGTCTATCGATGCTATTCGAAGGCTAAATAAAAAAGGCAATATCCTCTTAGCTCTAAATGATCAAATCCCCGATGGCCGAGATGTCTCCTGGATCTGGGACGTGGACTTTGAGAATTTGCCAAAGAATTCGAAAATTTTTATCTCAGGCGACCGCGCCTACGACATGGCCCTGAGAATAAAGTATTCTTCCATGATTCATGATTCAGGCTTCATGATTCATGAAGAATTGAAAGAGGCAGTCGAACATTTAATAAGCGAAACGAATCCAAACAAAACATTATTCATACTTCCAACCTATTCTGCCATGCTCGAAACCAGGAAGATTTTACTAGGCCGTAGATTACTATAGTCGGTTCCGTCGACTAGTCAACTGATATATTGTAAACGCAAAATGGCTAAGAATTATAAATATTCGATAACTATCGGATGGTTGTACCCTGATCTGATGAGTACATATGGAGATCGGGGGAATATTATTGTGCTTCAAAAGCGAGCCGAATGGCGCGGCATCAACGTCAAGATCGAACAAATATCTCTCGACTCTCAACTTTCATCTCTCAACTCTTGTGACTTGCTTTTCATGGGTGGCGCACAAGACACACAACAGGAAATTGTTAATCGAGATCTCCTTTCAAAAAAAGGAAAAACTTTAATAAGCCAAATTGAGAAGGGTATTCCGGGATTATATATCTGCGGTGCATACCAGTTCTTGGGAAAATATTATCGAACAGCAGACAATAAAAAACTCAAAGGCCTTGGAGTCTTTCCTCTTTATACAGAAAACCCCGGCGAAAAAGCACTGAGGTTGATTGGAAATATAGTTGTCGAACCGAATCGTCAGTGGTCAGTTGTCAGTGGTCAGCTGTCCCCACTGGTGGGTTTCGAAAACCATGGTGGCCGGACATATCTGAATGACAAATCACTCGCTCTTGGTACAGTCGTCTCCGGTTTCGGCAACAACAGTGAAGATAAAACTGAAGGAATAGTTTATAAAAACTCTTTCGGCTCCTATCTCCACGGTCCAATTCTCCCCAAAAATCCCCAGCTCGCAGACTTGTTATTGACTCTTGCTCTCGAGCAAAAATATAATAAAAAGTTTCATCTCGAACCACTAGATGATTCAATTGAACAAAAAGCCCGCGAAACTGTGATGAAAAAGTTGGTATAATTTCATTATGAAAATAGATATTAAACACATAGCAAAATTGGCTAACTTAAGACTTAAAGCTGAGGACGAAACGAAGTTCGAAAAGCAATTGAATGAAATCGTTGCTTATGTAGAAAAACTTAACGAGGTTGACACAAAAGGTGTTGAAATAACCTCACAGGTCACTGGGCTTAAAAACGTAACGCGTGAAGATAAACCTGCCCCATCACTAACCCAAGAAGAAGTTCTATCCGGAACTAGTTCAAAACATAACGGATTGTTTAAAGTTGGAGCTATTCTAGAAGAATAGCCATACGAATACATACGAATTTAATTAGTCCGAATTTATCCGAATAATTATTCGACAGATATGAAATTAAACGAACTTACAATCAAAGAGGCTGTTGAGGGATTAAAAGGCAAAAAGTTTTCGAGCGTCGAAATTACGAAGGCGTGTCTGAGTCAGATCGAAAAACATAATCCGAATATTAATGCTTTCTTGACAATAAACGAACATGCGTTTGATGAAGCAAAAAAAGCGGATGAGGCGCGTGAGAGTGGTTCGAACACCTCACTTTTAGGCATTCCGATAGCTCTCAAAGATATGTATCTAACAAAAGGTTTAAGGACCACCGCCGCTTCTCATGTTCTCGAGAATTACATCCCGCAATATGATGCAACTGTTGTTCAAAAATTGAAAGATGCGGGTGTTGTAATTCTAGGGAAAACCAATCATGATGCATGGGCGCATGGTTCGAGCGGTGAGAATTCAGACTTTGAACCTACGAAAAATCCATGGAATAAAGAATATGTACCGGGAGGCTCAAGCTCGGGATCCGCCGCATCGGTAGCTGCAGACATGGCAATTGCCTCAACAGGGACAGATACAGGAGGCTCTATACGTCTACCCGCCTCTTTCACGAATACCGTAGGTTTAAAACCCACTTACGGACTGGTTTCTCGATACGGAATTATCGCAATGGCCTCATCTCTTGATTCTATCGGTCACTTCACAAAAACCGTCGAAGATTCGGCTATCTATCTAAATGTTACAGCCGGAAATGATCCGATGGATGCAACAACCACAAAAAACAAAACGCCAAACTACCTTGAAGACTTGAATGAAGGCATAAAAGGTTTAAAAATCGGCGTTCCAAAAGAGTATTTCACACAAGGTCTTGACTCTAACATCAAGAAAAACATAGAGGGCGCAATTAAAAAATTCGAGGAGCTTGGAGCCGAAACTGTCGAAATTTCCCTACCGCATACAGAATACTCACTTGCCTGTTACTATATTATTGCTCCATCGGAAATATCATCAAACCTTGCGCGATATGATGGAATCCGTTATGGAAATGATCGAACACATTTTGGTGATGAGGCAGTTCGCCGCATAATTCTTGGAACATTCACACTCTCCTCAGGCTATTATGACGCATACTATAAAAAGGCAATGCAGGTTCGTACACTAATTAAAAGGGACTTTGAGCAAGCATTCGAAAAAGTGGATGCGATTATTTCTCCGGTCTCCCCTACCCCTCCTTGGAAAATTGGAGAAAAAACAGATGATCCGCTCGCGATGTATCTCTCAGACGCCTTAACTGTCACAGCAAATCTTGCAGGAATTCCAGGACTTGCGGTCCCCTCTGGATTTATAGGCGACTTACCCACAGGTTTTCAAATTCTGGGACCCCAATTCTCAGAAAAACTTTTGTTCCGAATAGGGCACGCGTTTGAACAAACAAAAGAAAGGAGAGTGCTCGATATCTAAAAAGAAGAGGTGCGAACCTAATCAACCCGGAGGGTTGTCTAGCTTGGAACCTATTCTTTGAAGAAAAATACAAATATGGAATATCAAGTAGTTATTGGTCTGGAAACGCATGTTGAGCTTAAAACAAAATCAAAGATGTTTTGTGGGTGCTCGGCTGACTACTTCGGCCTTGAACCGAACACTCATGTCTGCCCTGTTTGCTTGGGACTGCCGGGTGCTCTTCCGGTTCCTAACAAAACAGCAATTGAATGGTGTGTAAGAATTGCCCTTGCTTTAAATTGCAAAATATCAAGCGTTTCAAAATTCGATCGCAAAAACTACTTCTATCCTGACCTCCCGAAAGGCTACCAAATCTCTCAATATGATCAACCTTTTGGCTTAAACGGATGGATCGAACTAAAAGATAAACGAGTCAGAATTCGACGAGTGCATATGGAAGAAGACACAGGGAAATTGATTCACGCTGATGTTGAAAAAAACCGATCTTCGCTGATAGATTTCAATCGTTCCGGAGTGCCGCTTGTAGAAGTTGTTACTGAACCGGATTTTGAAAATACCCAACAAGTAACTGAGTATCTTCAAAAACTGCGGCAAACAGTTCGCTACCTGGACGTTTCAAGCGCAGACATGGAAAAGGGAGACATGCGTTTGGAACCAAACATCTCGCTTCGTTCGAATACTACCAATACTACAAATCGCTCAAATACTACCAATGATCTCGACCTGCCTCCTTACAAGGTTGAAGTTAAAAATATCAATTCATTTAGATTTGTGGCGAAGGCGATTGACGAGGAGATAAAAAGACAAAGCGAAATTCTTGATCGGGGTGAAACTCCGGAGCAAGAAACGAGAGGATGGGATGAAAAAAAAGGAACGACTGTTTCCCAAAGGACAAAGGAAGAATCCCATGATTATAGATACTTTCCGGAGCCTGACATACCGCCCGTGATTCTCACGGGGGATCAAATATTAAATATAAAAAAGCAAATACCGGAACTTCCCGACGAAAAAATAACCCGATTCATGGGGAAATATAAAATCACAGACTATGATGCTGATATTTTAACTCGGGAACGCTCGATCGCTGATTATTTTGAACAGGCCGTAAAAGACGGATCGAAACATAAATTGACTGCCAAACAAATAGCAAATTACATTATTAACAAGAAACCTGACATTGAAAAAACGGTACCGGCAGAGCTTGCTGAACTAATTCTATCTACTCGCGGGACTACCGAAATTAGTTCGCAGGATTTAAAAAAAGCAATAGAACAAGTGCTTCTTGAGTGTCCAAAAGCTGTGGAAGATTACAAAAGCGGAAAAACCCAAGTGTTGGGTTTTATAACAGGTAAAGTACGGGCCCTCCTTCCCCCAAATGCCTCAACGGAGGGTATTCGTGAGCTCATTGAACAAGCCCTCAAATAAGTGTTAAAATAGGTTGTGTCAGAAGATAATCCAACAAGGGAACCAATACCAACCACGAATAGAGGAATAGAGGCCTTAATTAGGGAAAGCGGAGAGGAGGCAAGGCAAGCTCCTCTACCGTCAGGGACTCAACCCAGAACGATAGAATATCCCAAAGATCCAAGACTCTTAAAAGAATATTTCAGGAATATGGTACGCATGTCCCTAGAAGAAGAAACAACTGGCCAAAGAACACCTTATAAAAAACGGCATGGAACGGCGATTAGGCTTGCAGAAAATAAGGTGGCTTTAGAAGAAGCAGAAGCAAGGGTCGCAGAAACTGAAATAGATGAAACAACGGGACTTTTATCAAAAGACGCGACTTTTAGAAAATTGCGTGAAATGCTAGATCAAGCATCCAGATCAGGAATCCCCATAACCGGCTTGGTCCTTGATCTTAACAACCTTAAAACCATTAATGACCTACAAGGACATTCGGAGGGAGATGTTCGCTTAAAAAAAATAAGTACCACTATTTCGGAACAACTCCGAACAGTAGATATAGCAGGAAGAATTGGAGGGGACGAATTTCTGGTGCTCCTCTACGATACTATTCCAGAAGACGCCGTCCCTTATTGGGAAAGAATTAACACAGTTTTAGAAGCTGCAGGAATCAGGGTTTCTGCAGGAGCGGCAGAATTACATTCGATACCCGGGATGGATCCGCAAACAATAATAATGGAAGCAGATGCAGCGATGTATGTCTCGAAGTTAAAATCAAAACAAACACTCTCTCAACCAGAACTCGTTCTGTTCAATAACCTTTCTCCCCAACAAAAAGGAAACCTCGCTGAAATTAAAAGAAATGCGGAAGCGCGTTCCACGAAACTAGCAGGTTAACTATTATGGCGGATTTTGTGCATCTTCATAATCACAGCGAATATTCTCTATTGGACGGATTGTCGAAAGTTCGGCCAATGGTTGAGCGGGTCAAAGAGCTGGGGATGAATGCTTTGGCAATTACAGACCACGGTGCTCTTTACGGCGCTATTACGTTCTATAAGACATGTAAGGAGCTTGGAATTGAACCTATTATTGGATGCGAAATTTACATAGCGCAGGGATCAAGACATGAAAAAACCGTAGATGACAAGGACTATAATCATTTGATTTTATTAGCAAAAGATATAGCTGGTTATAAAAATCTTCTCAAGATAGTTTCAATATCCCATCTTGAAGGATTTTATTATAAGCCTCGAACAGACCTTGCGCTTCTTGAAAAATACAACGAAGGAATAATCTGCTTATCTTCCTGTTTGAATGGTTATGTATCAGAACCTCTGGTTTCAGGACAGGAGAAAGAGGCAACAAAAAGACTAGAGAGACTAACAGAGATTTATAAAGATGACTTTTATTTAGAGCTTCAAAGACATCTCAAAATAGAAGAGCAGGAGAAACTAAATCAAAAACTACTGGAACTATCGAAAAAATATGGCGTTCCAATTGTTGCAACTAACGACAACCATTACATCAGGCATGATGACGCGCAAGCTCAGGAAATATTGCTGTGTATCGGGACACAAACTACAATCAACACACCAAACAGGCGTTTATCAATGATCGATTCTCCTGATTTTTATATTAAGTCTTCTCAGGAAATGAGGGCGATGTTTATAGATCTACCAGAAGCCCTGGAAAATACAATCAAAATAGCAGAGCTATGCAATCTGGAACTTGAGCTAGGACACTGGATAATGCCCCGTTTTGAAGTGCCTAAAAAATTAACACCGGCAGAATACTTAGAACAATTAGTTAGTAAGGGACTAAAAAGAAGATATGGAACTATAACGGCAGAGATTAAAGAGAGAATAGCTATGGAACTTTCCGTAATTATTAAAAAAGGATATGAGGCATATTTCTTAATTGTTGCTGATTTCGTAAACTGGGCTAAGAACAAAGGAATCTCTGTAGGACCCGGGAGAGGATCTGCTGCAGGATCCGTAGTATCATATGCGTTAAATATTACGGACGTAGATCCATTTTTCTTCAATCTACCTTTTGAAAGATTTTTAAATCCCTTCAGACCTTCTGCTCCCGATATCGACCTTGACTTTGCGGACACTAGGCGAGATGAGGTAATCGAATATGTAACTGCAAAGTACGGAAAAGATAAGGTTGCTCAAATCATCACGTTCGGCACCATGGAAGCAAGACAAGCGGTGCGAGATGCGGGAAGAGCTTTAGGAATGCCGTATGCTGCCCCAGATAGAATCGCAAAAATGATTCCGCCTGGTTGGCAAGGACACGCAATGACAATAGATAATGCCCTACACCAAAGTCCAGAACTTTCCGTAGCTTATAGAACCGAACCAGAGACAAAAAAACTTCTGGATTTAGCTAAAAAACTCGAGGGTGTTGCTCGCCACGCATCTGTTCATGCGGCAGGCGTTGTAATCGCGGATAGGCCTTTGACAGAATACACTCCTCTTCAACAGGAAACAAATGGCGACAAGATTATTACTCAATATGATATGTATACAGTGGGAGAGGATGGGGTTGGACTTCTGAAAATGGACTTTTTGGGCCTACGCAACCTGACAATCATTGAAGAAACCTTGAATTTTGCCAAACAAAATCAAAACAAGGAAGTAGACTTTTCAAAATTACCTCTTGACGATAAAAAAACCTATGACCTTCTATCATCAGGAGAAACTACCGGGATATTTCAACTTGAGTCTCCCGGAATGCGCAGATATATTAAGGAACTTAAACCAACATCTATCTTTGACCTTCAGGCAATGGTTGCTCTATACCGCCCCGGCCCTATGGCTAACATACCCGAGTTTATATCGAGAAAGCATAACCCTAAGCTTATCTCCTATCCCGATCCACGGCTTAAAGACATCCTAAAACAATCCTATGGTGTTTTAACCTATCAGGATGACGTGTTACTTTCCGCCATTGCTCTTGCGGGTTATTCTTGGCTTGATGCAGATAAGCTAAGAAAAGCGGTAGGAAAAAAAATTCAGTCGGAAATGAGAAAGCAGGAAGAATTGTTTGTGGCAGGATGCGTAGCGAATGGAATGAAAAGAAACCGTGCCCGCGAATTCTTTAATTTAATTACACCTTTCGCGGGATACGGTTTTAACAAAGCCCACGCCGCTTGTTATGCAACAATAGCATTCAGAACCGCTTATCTTAAGGCTAACTTCCCCGTAGAATTTATGACTGCTCTTTTGACCGCTGAATCTCGAGGCACATCAGGCCCAACTCACAATGAAAAAATTGCTCAAGCAATAGCCGAATGCCGAAGAATAAAAGTAACAATTCTTCCTCCTTCCGTTAATCATTCTCTTTCTGACTTCTCGATTGAAGACAGTGAGAAAATTAGATTCGGACTTTCTGCGATTAAGAATGTTGGAACCGCTGCAATATCTTCAATTATTGAAGCGAGAAGCTCTGGCTCATTTATCTCACTTTCAGACTTTTGTCAAAGAGTTGACTCTCAAAAGGTTAATAAAAAAACAGTTGAGAGTCTGATAAAAGCCGGGGCTATGGATGAGTTTGGGAAGCGAGCCGCGCTTCTTTCTATTTATCAAGATGTTGTCGAGAAAATTGCAAAAGAGCAAAAGCAACAATCAAAAAATCAATTTGGTCTTTTTGATGACGAACCTAAGCCTTCCACGTCACAGTATGAAAAGTCTTTTTCATCAAGTATTGAAGAGTTCTCCGATAACGAAAAACTCCTTTTTGAAAAAGAGTTCCTTGGTTTTTTCCTTACGGATCATCCATTAAATCAACAGCTTGACAACCTGTTCAAGCGAACTACCCACGCTATCCCATCCTTATCAGAAGAGAAGGAAGGTTCAAGAATTAAAGTAGGTGGGGTTTTATCTACTGTCAAAAAGATATTAACCAGAAAAACTAATAGCGAAATGGCATTCGTAACCCTTGAGGATAATGTTGGATATAGCATTGAATGTGTCGTATTCCCCAAAATTTTTGAAGCTCTCAGATATAATCTGGTTAAAGATTCTATCGTAGTAATTGAGGGGATACTTAATTTTAAAGACGACGAACCGGTTATTATTGTAGACAATCTAGAAAAACTTGCGGCCTAATCTTTTCTTTGCTAAAATATTTCATAATTTATGCCCGTAGTCGCGCTCGCACCTGAAGTAATTACTACTATCGGAGGCCTTAGAATAACCAACACCTTATTGGCGACTATGTTTGTTGATATAGTTCTCTTAGTCTTAGTCTTCTATATTAAAACCAATATCTCGATAATTCCTTCAAGGATTCAATTGATAAGTGAGAGCGTGATTGGGTATTTTTACTCGCTAACAGAACAAATAGCGGGGAAATTTACTAATACTATTTTCCCTTGGTTTGCCAGTTTTTTTATTTTTATTTTTGCGGCTAATATTATTGGACTTCTCCCCGGTTTTGGGTCTATTGGTTTTTTTCATCACCTGCCTGCCGGTCAGGCAGGCGAAGAGGGTCGTGAGGTTTTTGTTCCTCTACTTCGCGCAGCTACGTCCGATTTTAATGTAACATTTGGGCTTGCGGCAGTTAGTCTTGCTGCAACTCATATTCTCGCCATTAAATATAATGGAATTATAGAGTATCTCAAAAGATTTTTTTCATTAAACCCCATTTTTCTTTTTGTAGGAGTTCTCGAATTAGTATCCGAGTTCACAAAAGTTATCTCGCTTTCCTTCCGTCTTTTTGGTAATATATATGCGGGTGAGGTAGTAATCCATACTATTTCGTCTTTGTTTGCATTCGTGGTGCCTATTCCTTTTTTGCTTCTTGAATCTATAGTCGCTCTTGTGCAGGCGCTAGTATTTTCTATGTTAACAATGGTTTTTATGACAATATTAATTACACCACACGCAAGTGAAGAGCATTAATCAGCGAATATGTTTCTAACAATTTTATACATGGAGAGGGCCCGCCGCCATTCAGGTTCGCCTCGTGGTTTACATCCACGCAGTCGAAACTTCATTTTGGCGGGCTTTAGAATCTCTAAGCTCTCAGGTTCGCTAAGAGCTTCTAAAGGGGGTGAGTATTAATGGAAATTTCAGTAACTGGTGGGTTAGTCATTGCTATAGGAGGAGCTTTTCCGGCTCTCGCAATTGGCCTTATTGGATTAAAAGCTATGGAAGCAATCGGAAGAAATCCCGAAGCTTCCAATAAAGTACTACCTGCAATGCTTTTGGCAATGGCATTCGCTGAGGCTATCGCTATTTACGCTCTTATATTAGCTTTCACAGGATAACAATTTCACGATTAGTATTATATGGAAATCTTGAAAAACTTTGGCTTTGAGCCTGTTTTCTTTACGGCTCAAATTATAAATTTCTTAATACTTTTTTTTGTATTCAAAAAGTTTTTATATAAACCCATCCTTAAGGTTTTAAAGGACAGAACACATGCTATTACTAAAGGCCTTGAAGATGCAGAAAATGCAAAAAAATCGCTCGAAGACGCAGAAGTTCAAAAGGATAAGATAATAGCCAAAGCCGCACTTGAAGCAGAAAAAATCATAAAAGAAACACGAACAAACGCACAGATTATTCGCGAAGAAATACTTAATAAATCAAGAGTGGAAGCTGAAAAAATTATTACCCAATCCCGTGACGCTGCACTTTTGGAACTTGCCGATGTGAAAGATCAAGCCCGTGATATTTCTCTTGAGTTGACACAGAAAGTTTTAGATCGAGTACTTGCCGAATTTTTTACGAAAGAAGAGAAAGAAAGGATTTTTGCACGTAATGTGAGGACGCTCACAAAGATATGAATAATGATCTATCCCGATTAAATCGGGATCTAATAAAAAAACTAGCAAGACTTACAATTCGCAACGGTAATGTAGACAAAAGAATCGCAAAATATGTTCTTTTAAGGTTAAGTCGAAAAGAACTTATATTCTATCTTTCCGCGCTCAAGGGAGCCATTTATAAAAATTCCGTACGTGCAATATCATCTCAAGAACTGCCTCCCAAAACAGAACAGTCTATTAGCACAAAATTTAAAGATAGGCTTGTTTTTTTTGAACAAGACCAATCGCAAAGCGAGGGAATAAAAATAATAATAGATGATACAATTATCGATCTGACTGTTAATGGATATGTCAATACGATGTTAGAACAATTAAAGACATAATGGCAAAAAGAAAACAAAACAACATTCAGGACTTTTTACAAGAATTAGAATCAAGAATAGAGAAGATGGACATGATACCTCGCGAGACGAACGTGGGAAAGGTCTTATCAATTGGAGACGGAATTGTAAATGCAAGCGGCTTGTCTCGCGCAGGATTCGGTGAAGAGGTTGAATTTGAGGACAAAACCCGCGGTTTGGTTTTTAATTTAGACGAGGACCGCGTATCAATTATTTTACTTAAAGAATCGGATTCACTATTTGAGGGAATGAGAGTTAAAACAACCGGGAAAACTCTTGGAATAAATGTTTCGGATAAGCTTTTGGGACGCGTAATAAATTCGTTGGGAGAACCTTTGGACGGCAAGCCTTTAAAAAGCGAGGGGAAATTTTATCTTTTAGAGAAAATCGCGCCGGGAGTCATTGAACGCCAACCCGTAGATACTCCGTTAAAAACAGGAATCAAAGCGATAGATTCTATGACACCAATAGGACGTGGACAGCGAGAACTTATAATAGGGGATCGGAATACGGGGAAAACCGCAATAGCAATTGACACAATAATTAATCAAAAGAAAAAAGACCTGAGTCTTCCTCAGGTTATCTGCATTTATGTAGGCATAGGTCAAAAAAGAGGAAATATTGCAAGAACCGTTACAAAACTTGAAGAAGAAGACGCTCTCGCCTTTTCAATAGTTGTTGCAGCAACCGCATCTGATTCACCGGCTCAGCAATTCCTAGCACCGTTTGCAGCCACGGCAATTGCAGAATATTTTATGGATCAGGGGAAAGATGTGTTTATCGTCTACGATGATTTATCAAAACATGCCTGGGCATATAGGCAAATTTCACTTCTTCTGCGCCGGCCTGCCGGCCGAGAGGCGTATCCTGGTGACATTTTTTATCTTCACTCAAGACTACTTGAGAGATCGGCCAGAATGTCAAAAGAAGAAGGAGGAGGCTCTATAACCTCATTCCCAATTATTGAGACGCAGGCAGGAGACGTGGCAGCTTATATTCCAACAAATGTAATATCTATAACCGACGGTCAGATTTACCTTGAAACAGATTTATTTAATGCGGGCACAAGGCCTGCTATAAATGCCGGACTGTCTGTTTCCCGTGTAGGAGGCGCTGCACAAACAGGAATTATGAAACAAGTCTCAGGTCCTCTAAGACTTGAGCTTGCGCAGTTCAGATCCTTAGCAGCTTTTGTACAATTTGGGAGCGACTTGGATGAACAAACAAAAAAGCAGCTTGAACGAGGCCGACGCGTTGCGGAAATTCTTAAGCAGCCTCAGTTTGCGCCGCAAGACGAAGCGCAGGAAGTTGTCTCTTTATTTGCCGCATCGAAAGGACTTCTTGATGATCTTTCGATACAAAAAATTAGTGCTTTTGAAGCAAAAGTTCATGAGTTTATTAGGGTAAAAAATAAAAAGTTATGGGCAAGAATTAGTTCTCGGGAAAAAATGGACGATAAAACCATAAAAGAGTTAACAAGCGAAATAGAAAATTTTAAGAAAACAATCAAATAGCTGTTGGCTCTTGGCTGTTGGCAATTTGCTAATAGCTAAAAGCTAAACGCCAAAAGCTAACTATATGGCACAGAATTTACAAATACTATTAAGAAGGAAAAAAACAGCGCAAAACATTGCACAGATAGCGCGCGCTATGGAGATGATCTCGGCCAGCAAAATTAAAAAAGCGCAAGGTGAAGTCGTAGCAAATAAGCCCTATGCTGACAGGATAACTAAACTAACATCATCTATAATTAGGCACATAGACACCGACCAATTCAATCATCCCTATATTTTTGGCAACGAAGCGCAACAAACTCTTGTACTTGTTATCTCTCCTGACAAGGGACTTTGTGGATCCCTTAATACAAATCTATTTAAAAAGATTCTTGAGATTGACAATAAGAATTTAAAGCTTATCGCCATGGGTCGAAAAGCAGGCCAGTTTTCAAGGAGACTTAATTCGGAATTAATTGCAGAATTTAATATCGGCACTACTCTTCCTCCGTACAGAACTGTTTATCAATTAATCGAGATCATAAATAACGAATATGTCGGCGGTCATGTTTCATCATTCAAAATCCTGTATACGGAATTCACTTCAATGTTTACTCAAACTCCTGTTCTAAAAAGTATCTTGCCTATAGAAATGCCAAGCGAAGAAATAATACCCCTGCCCTATATATTTGAACCCAAAATACAAGATTTGCTCTCAGAACTTCTACCCTACTACCTCGAAGTTATTCTTTACAATTCGTTAATTGAAGCATATACGTCAGAACAGGCAGCAAGAATGGTAGCAATGCAGAATGCCAAAAATAATGCTCTGGACATCGCCGATTATCTAACACTTATCTATAATAAATCACGCCAAGAAAGAATTACAAACGAATTACTAACACTATCGAGTAGAGTCTAGGAACGCTAAAAAATTATGGAAAGAACTAACGCAAATAAAAAGGGCGAAGGGTCAATAATCAGAATACAAGGTCCGGTTATTGATGTTTTTTTTAAAGATGACGTGCCTCAAATCTTTGAAGCTCTTGAAATAATGCTTGACAAGGGGAAATTAGTTCTTGAGACCGAATTTGAGATTGGAAACAACGAGGTAAGAACACTTGCCCTAGGCCCAACGGAGGGCTTAAGACGTGGACAAAGAGTAAGAAGAACAAAGTCTCCAATTAAAGTTCCGACAGGTGAGAAAACGTTAGGAAGGATTTTTAATGTATTAGGTGAAACTATTGATGGAAAAGGACCCGTAAATGTAAGAGCAGGAGATCTTGAATCCATTCATAAACCTGCGCCTCTACTTAGTGAACAATCCACGGAACTGGAAATGCTCGAAACAGGACTTAAAGTCATAGACCTAATAGCGCCTTTTACAAAGGGTGGCAAAATTGGAATCTTTGGAGGAGCAGGAGTTGGAAAAACAGTAATAGTTAAGGAATTGATTCGCAATATTGCTATGGTCCACAAGGGCCATTCTGTTTTTGCCGGAGTTGGAGAACGTACTCGTGAAGGAACAGATCTATGGCTTGAAA
>Ga0209541_10007425_pt1 | contig 18456 bp, 18 predicted proteins | sample RifCSPlowO2_01_FD_184027 | JGI IMG/M metagenome (GOLD analysis project Ga0209541, IMG submission 184027) | Groundwater microbial communities from Rifle, Colorado - Rifle CSP2_plank lowO2_0.1 (SPAdes) (version 2) | ecosystem: Environmental > Aquatic > Deep subsurface > Groundwater | place... | reverse complement strand
TAGTCAGGGCTTATTTAGAAAACGGTTTAACCAGCTGGCCGTATCCGGTTAAATTATATTCTTTAGGCCCGCTTTTTCGTTACGAAAGACCCCAAAAAGGACGTTTTAGACAGCACCATCAGGCTAATTTTGAAGTTATCGGCGAAAAGGATTCGGTTATTGACGCTCAATTAGTCCAGCTGTTCTTTGCCATAAGCAGGGAGACAGGACTTAAAGGGTTGACTGCTCAAATAAATAGCATTGGGTGCGCGGAATGCAGGCCGGTTTACAGGAGATTATTAGTTAATTATTACAGGAACAAAAAGAATGAACTTTGCCGGGATTGTCTAAGAAGACTTCAAGAAAATCCCCTGCGTTTACTGGACTGCAAAGAAAAGAAATGCGGTCTTTTGACCCAAAACGCGCCTCAAACCATAGATCATCTCTGCGACGCTTGTCATAATCATTTTAAGCAAGTCTTGGAATTTTTGGATGAAATAGAAGTTCCTTATATTTTAAATCCGCGGTTAGTGCGAGGGCTTGACTATTACACCAGGACCGTCTTTGAATTTTTTCAGGAAACAGAAGAAGATGGTCAGATTGCTTTAGGCGGCGGGGGTCGTTATGATAATTTAGTCAAATACTTGGGAGGCAAAGACACTCCGGCCGCTGGTTTTGGTTTTGGCATTGAAAGAATGATCAGTTTAATAAGGAAAAAAGGACTAAAAATACCTTCCAAAGCTGAACCTCAAGTATTTTTGGTCCAGATAGGCGATTTAGGTAAACGAAAAAGTCTTAAGCTGTTTGAAGAGTTAAGGCGGACAGGTCTTTTGGTCGCTGAATCTTTCAGCCGGGACAGCATTAAATCTCAATTGAAAACAGCCGATAAATTAGGGGTAAAATTTTCTTTGATTTTAGGCCAAAAAGAGGCCTTGGACGAAACTATTATTATAAGAGATATGAGTTCCGGGGTTCAGGAAATTGTGCCCATGGAGAAGGTGATAAAAGAATTAAAGAAGAGACTGAAAAAATAATGAATTGTATTTTTTGCCAAATTATCCGAAAAGAACAGCCGGCTGATGTTGTTTACGAAGACGAGCAGATGATTGTTTTTAAAGACATTAAGCCCAAAACCCCGGTTCATCTTTTGATTGTTCCTAAAAAACATATTGAATCAATAAATCATTTAGAAGAAAAAGACAAAGAATTGTTTTCTCAAATGATTTTTCTTGCTAAAAAAATCGCTCAAGAGCAAAGTATTTCTCAAGCCGGCTATAAGCTGTTATTTAATGTAGGCCGGGGCGGAGGCCAGCTAATTGACCATCTTCATCTTCATTTAATGGGAGGGGGTGAGATTCGCGAATGAATAAAAATTTTATCTACGCTCTTTCCACTTTGGTCGGCACAATTATCGGCGTCGGTCTTTTTAGTTTGCCTTACACCGCTTCCAAAGCAGGTTTTTGGGTTATTCTTTTCTATTTTATTATTTTAGGAGCGGTGGTGATTTTAGTTAATCTTTTATACGGCGAAGTAACGCTAAGAACGCAGGGGCTTCATCGTCTGCCCGGCTACGCCCAAAAATATTTAGGCCTTCGGGGCAAAAAAGCCGCTTTTCTTTCTAATAGTTTGGGGCTTTACGGCGCTCTTCTGGCTTATCTGATTGTGGGCGGACAGTTTTTATTTTCTCTTTTAGGACCAATCTTTGGCGGCTCTAATTTAATTTATACTTTAGTTTTCTTTTCATTGGGCGCTCTTTTAGTTTATTTCGGCATTAAAAGCATTGCCCAAACGGAATTTTTCTTATTGATTTTATTTTTCGCGGTTCTTTTTTTTATTTTTTACCGCGGCTTTTCTTTTATCCAGATAGAAAATTTATTTGTTTTTGACAAAAGCGAATTTTTTCTTCCTTACGGACCCGTGCTTTTTTCTTTGGCCGGCATGGCTTTGGTGCCGGAAGTTAAAGAAATGTTAAAAGATAATCCCAAACAGCTCAAAAAACTTATTCCTTTGGCTATTTTTATTCCGGCTCTCATCTATCTCTTTTTTGTTATTTTAATCTTGGGCCTGACTGGTCAGAATACTTCTATTGAAGCCATCTCCGGCTTAAAAGATTTTTTCAACGACGGCATAGTCAACTTGGCTCTATTTTTCGGGGTCTTGACTACTTTTACTTCTTTTATTACTTTGGGTTTAACTCTTAAAAAAGTTTTCTGGTACGATTTAAAAGTCAAAAAAAACTTAGCCTGGCTTTTAGCTTGTTTTGTCCCTTTAGCTCTTTTCTTTTCAGGATTAAAAAGCTTTATCGCGGTGATTAGTTTGACCGGCGGAGTAATGCTCGGTCTAGACGCGATTATTATTATTCTTATTTATCTTAAAGCCAAGACAAAAGGCGATTTAATCCCGGCTTACAATATTTCTTTGCCCCGCTTTTTAACTTACTCTCTGATTTTGTTCTTTGTTTTGGGAATTATTTATGAGATTGTTTATTTTATCAAGTAGAAATATTTATGTCTAAATTAAGCAGACAAATTAAAGGAAGCTGGCAGCCGAGGGTACCAAAACAAAGAAAAGAAGAGCAGGAACTTGGGCCCGGAAAGATTAATATTTTGATGTGCAGGGAATGCGAAGTAGTTTACTATTATAAAAGCTGGCATCACCGGTTGGAAGACTATAAAGAGCTTTCCGAAGATAAAAGAATAAAGTTTGTTCTTTGCCCGGCCTGCCAGATGATTAAGGACAAAAAATACGAGGGCCATGTAATTTTAAAGAATCCGGCCCAAGATAAAAAGAAAGAAATTTTAAGACTGGTTAAAAATATCGGTGAGCGGGCTTTTAAGAGAGACCCAATGGACAGAATTATTAGTATAAAAAACAAAAGCAAAGACATAAAAATCCTGACAACTGAAAATCAGTTGGCGGTCAGCATTGGCAAGCAAATCAAAAAAGCCTTTAAGGGCAGTTTGGAAATTCAATGGTCGCATCAGGAAAGTACCGTTAGGGCAGTCTTGGAGTTTTAGATAAGGATAAAGCGGAACAATAATTATCTTTTTGCGAAAGTATGAAGTAAAAAGATAATTATTGTTCTGAAAATTTGATGAAGCCCTACAAAATCTTAGAACACACCGCGGATTTGAAAATAAAAGCTTTTGGCAAAGACCTTAAAGAGCTTTTTTTAAATGCGATGCTCGGGATGTATAAAGGGGCTGGTTATTCCGGCGAGGGAGAAAAAACAAAAAGAGAAATTGAAATTTCTTCTATAGACCTACTTGCTTTATTGGTTGATTTTCTAAGCGAAGTATTATATCTAACCGAAACCGAGCAGGAAGTTTATCAAGAAATCCAATTTCAAGAATGCGGCGAAAAACACATTAAAGCCGCGCTCATTGGCCAAAAACTCAAAAAGATAGAGACGCAAATTAAAGGAGTCACCTATCACGACTTAGAGATTAAAAAAGTTGACAATCGCTGGGAAGCGGTTGTATTGTTTGATATATGAAATCCCTACCGACCACCCTCAATCCGATTACAAGTGTTCGGATTCAAAAGGGAATGTAGGTTTAAAGAAAACTTTGGTTTCTTTTACAATTTATAGTTTTCGAGAAAACTTAATTTGGAGGATGAAAGGATGAAAAGATCGGGAGTAATCACGCTTATTTTTTTATTGTTGGCAGGATGTTTTTTCTACAAAACCAAATCCAAGTCTGCGACAATCTGGCTGTCTGAAACATTTGTTGCAGCTGTGCCAGATTTCCTTTTTACTCAAGAAGAAGAGAAAAGGGTAAATATTTTTTTGAACAGCCTTTTTAGTCTTCAAGAGGAGGGTGGTTCATTGAAAAAGAAATATAATATTTATCTTTTTCCATCTCTTCTGCGCGGAGGAGAAGCAGATAAGATTATAAAGACAATTGAGAGTTTTTTAGATTTAAGAGTAGAAGAAAAGGACTGGATAAAGAAGAAAGTGAAAGAAAACGAGGTTATAGGGCACATATTCAATAGAGAGAGTAGTGAGGGACTGATATTTAGTATACCCGATGATAAATCTTCTGAAAAAATTAGAGAGGCGGCGTCTGCTATATATAAGGAATTAACAGACGCAGAAAAGGATAAAATCAATCTTTAGGAGTAAGAAGGAGGATACCATGAGGACATTAGAATTATTTTATAAAGCAGCAGAGGAGGCTTTTTTAGAAAAGGAGGAAATTGAGGGTCAACTTCAGGGACAATTTCAGGGAATAAAAGTAGGAAAGGATGGTAATGTGTATTTTTTACACAGCCTAATGGGAATAATCTTGAAGGAAACAATCTGGGCTGATGCCTCGGCTAAATGGGAGGGAATTTACCGGTCACTGAGAAACCCTGGTGCCTCAAGGAGAAAATAATTATAGCAAACTTAAGAAGGGTGGTATAAGAAAATGCCACCCTTTTCTTTTTGGTGAAAATGTGGCAAAATGAGGATATGACCAAGAAGGATTTGATTAAAATTAACGATTATCTTTGGGAGATTCCCAAGGGTTTTCGGTCGGATATGCGCGCGCCGGCCAGGATTTATGTTTCGGAAAAGATGCTGGAAGATGCTTTTCGTGATAAGTCTCTTGAGCAGTTAGTTAATGTTTCAACTCTGCCCGGTATCCAGAAATACGCCCTGTCTATGCCGGATATGCACGAAGGATACGCCAGTCCGATTGGAGGCGTGGCGGCCATAAGAATCTCCGACGGTATTATTTCGCCAGGCATGTGCGGCTATGACATAAACTGCGGAATGAAATTATTAAAATCAGAATATACGGAAAAAGATATAAAGCCGCATTTAGAAAATTTAGCGAGTGAAATTCAAAAACAAGTTCCTTCGGGTCTTGGCCGGGGCGGACAAATTAAATTTTCAGTTGAACAAATTGACAGAATTTTACAAGGCGGGGCTAAGCATTTAGTTGAAAAAGGATACGGAGAAAAAGAGGATGTGGAGGATTGTGAAGCTGGCGGGAGATTGGATTGGGCAGACAGCGCGGCGGTTTCAAGTCACGCTAAGAATCGCGGCCAAGATCAAGTTGGCACTCTCGGGAGCGGCAACCACTTCTTGGAAGTTCAAAAAATCGGAGAAATTTTTGACGAGAAAACAGCGCAAATTTTCGGATTATTCAAAGACCAAATTATTATAATGATTCATTGCGGCAGTCGCGGTTTGGGCCATCAAGTTTGCACTGATTATTTAAAAACAATGATTCCGGCTATGGAGAAATATAAAATCAGGGTGCCGGACAGAGAATTCGCTTGCGTGCCGTTTAACTCGCGGGAGGGTCAAAGATATTTTAGCGCCATGGCCGCGGCCGCCAATTACGCTTGGGCAAATCGCCAAATGATAGCGCATTTTGTGAGAGTTGCCTGGAAAAATATTTTAGGAGAAAAAGCGTCTTCTTTAACCGCTCTTTATGATGTGGCTCATAATATTATTAAAAAAGAAAAATACATTATTGACGGAAAAGAAACAGAAGTGGCGGTTCATAGAAAAGGAGCGACCAGAGCTTTTCCGCCGGGCCATTCAGAGATTCCGGAAAAATACAAAGAAGCGGGCCAGCCGGTTTTAATTCCCGGCTCAATGGGCACCGCCTCTTATATTTTAGCCGGAACTAAACAAGGCAAAGAGACTTTTTACTCCACAGCTCACGGAGCCGGAAGGGCCATGTCGCGGCACGCGGCTATGCGAATGGTCTCCGGCCAAGAAGTGGTGAAAAAATTAGAACAAAAAGGAATTATTGTTAAATGCCGGTCAATGCGCGGCATTGCCGAAGAAGCTCCTTTGGCTTATAAAGATATTGATAGCGTGGTGGAGGTAGTTCATCAGGCGGGTCTATCAAAAAAAGTAGCTCGTTTAATTCCTTTAGCCGTGATTAAAGGAGAATGAAAAAATACGCCTATCAAAGGATTAAACAAGTTGCCAAAAAAAGAATTAAGCGCTATTATATAAGCAATGAAAGACAAAAATATTTTTCATAGCCCAACAAAAGGGCAAATAATCTTAAAGGATGTCATTGGAGAGATTTCTGATTTTATGAGCCAAGGAGGCAAATATGAGTTAGTGGTCGGCACAGATTCAAACGGCGATAAAAAGGCTGATTTTGTCACAGCGGTTATCGCTTATCGGGTGGGCAAAGGCGGCCGCTATTTTTGGAAAAAGACCAACGGCGGAAAAGTTTATCACACGCTTCGCGACCGGATTTACGAAGAAGTGACTTTGTCCTTGGGAGTGGCTCAAGACATTCTTGGTCAATTAAAATCTCTAAACATAAAAGAATTTCCCATTCATGATTTACAGATTCATATTGATGTGGGCCAGAACGGTCCGACCAAAGATATGATAAAAGAAGTTGTCGGCATGGTGCGCGGCAACGGCTTTAAAGCCAAAATTAAACCAAACTCCTTTGGCGCTTCTAATGTGGCCGATAAGCATGTGTAGCTCATAATTATTTTTTGAAATTAAAGGCCCGAGATTTTTTCTCGGCCCTTTTTATTTTTTCAAAATATGATAAAATAAATTTGCTATGAGACTTTACTTTTACGGCGGGGCCCGGTGGGTAACCGGCGCCAATTATTTATTAGAAACCAAACAAAATAAAATTTTGATTGACTGCGGTTTGTTTCAGGGCGGCCAAGACGCCAAAAAAATGAATCTGGAAAAATTTCCTTATGAACCCAAAGAAATTGAGGCGGTTTTAATTACTCACGCTCATATTGATCATATCGGCCGTTTGCCGCGTTTGGTTAAACAAGGATTCAGAGGAAAAATTTTTAGCACTTGGCCCACTAAAGATTTTAGCCGAGCCATGCTTTTTGACGCTGAAGAGATTCAGGAGGAAGTAGCTAAGACAACGGGCGGTCAGCCATTCTATAACGAAGCCGATGTGGAAAAAACTTTAGAGCTTTTTGAGGGCGTAAACTACGGAGAAAAAATTAAGTTAAACGGAGATATTTCTTTTTGTTTTAGGGACGCCGGCCATATTTTGGGCTCCGCTTTTATAGAAGTTTTCGCGGAAGGAAAAAAAATTGTTTTTTCCGGAGACTTGGGTAACTCGCCCGTCCCTCTTTTAAAACCAGCTGAATTTATCAGCGAAGCTGATTATGTTTTAGTAGAATCCGCTTACGGCAATAAAATTCACGAAACCAGACATAAACGAAGAGATTCATTAGAAGACGCGATTGAAGACACGGTGGCCAGAGGGGGGACGCTTCTAATTCCAAGTTTCGCTTTGGAACGGACCCAGGAATTGCTTTACGAACTAAACTTATTAGTTGAAAACCATCGAGTTCCCCAAACACCTATTTTTATGGACAGCCCCTTAGCCATTAAATTAACTGAAATCTATAAAAAATATCCGGAATACTTTAATCAGGAAGCGACTTATTTGATTAAGTCAGGCGATGATTTGTTTAAGTTTCCGGGCCTTAAGATAACTAAAACCGTTGAAGAATCTAAGCAAATTAATGAAATATCCCCGCCCAAAATTATTTTAGCCGGTTCAGGCATGTCTACTGGCGGCCGGATACTGCATCACGAAAAAAGATATTTAGCCGACCCGAAAAACACACTCTTAATTGTTTGTTATCAGGTGCCGGGCACTTTGGGCCGAAAGATTTTAGACGGGGCTAAAACAGTCAGGATTCATCAAGAAGAAATTCCGGTCAATCTTCAGGTAAAAACAATCGGCGGTTATTCGGCTCACGCTGACCAAGAAGGCTTATATTCCTGGGTCAAGCCCATGAAAGACACGCTCAAAAAAGTTTTTGTGGTTCAGGGCGAAGAAGAATCAGCTTTGGCTTTGAGTCAGAGAATTAAGGACCACTTGGGCATCTTGGCCGAAGCGCCAAAAACAGGACAAATAGAAGAATTATAAATGAAAAAACAAACTTATAAAATTTACGGCATGCATTGCGCCGGATGCGTAAGAACAATTGAGCGCGCGCTTTTAAAGACGGCTGGGGTGCGTTCAGCTTCTGTTAATTTTGCGTCTGAATCGGCGCTTATTGAATTTGACGAAAGCGTTATTTCCGAGTCAGGCATTGCTCAAGCGGTTGAATTTGTCGGCTATAAGATTAATATTGACTCTCAAGCAAAGAAAGAAGAAGCAATTGGCGATAAAGATTCCGAGACAATTTCAATAAAAGCGCTGGGGATGGATTCTCCACATTGCGCCATGATTGTTGAAAACGCCATAAAGAAATTGCCGGGCATAAAAAATATTGATATTGATTTTTCAAACCAGCGGGCAAAAATAGTCTTTACTCCTAAAAAAATTTCCGTCAGTGAAATTTTTAAAGTAATCAGCGATGCCGGATACAAACCGATTGAAGAAGAGGGGAAAACTGAAGAAATTTTAGACAAAGAAAAATTAGAACGGGAAAAACAGATAAAAATTTTAAAACGCAAACTCATAATCGGCGGAATTATTTCAATTTTAATATTTCTTGGCAGTTTCCCGGAATGGTTTTCATTCGCGCCAAAATTTTTAAATAATTATTGGCTTCTTTTTATTCTTATAACCCCTGTGCAATTTTGGGTCGGCTGGCAGTTTTACGCCGGGCTTAAGCTCTTAGTGAAATACCGCACGGCTGACATGAATACGCTTATCGCAATCGGCACATTATCCGCTTATTTTTACAGCGCGGCCGTTACTGTCTTTCCGAATTTCTTTATTAAAGGAGGAATGGCGCCAAAAATTTATTTTGACACTTCGGCAATTATCATCGTTTTAATTCTCTTAGGGAGATATTTTGAGGTCTTAATGAAAGGAAGAGCTTCGGAGGCGATTAAAAAACTAATAGGACTTCAGCCGAAAACGGCGAAAGTTTTAAAAGACGGAAAAGCCGCCGAAGGCGAACCTCGCCAATGGCGGGAAGTTGAAATACCCATCAGCGATGTGCGAGTCGGAGATTTAATCGTGGTTCGGCCCGGGGAAAGAGTGCCGGTGGACGGAAAAATCATTGAAGGAGATTCGGAAATTGATGAGTCAATGGTTACCGGCGAGTCAATGCCGGTTCATAAAATTATTGGCAGTATGGTTATCGGAAGCACTATAAATAAATTCGGAACATTTACAATGCAAGCGACAAAAATTGGCAAAGACACCGTTCTCTCCCAAATCATCAAAATGGTGGAAGAGGCTCAAGGAACAAAAGCGCCCATTCAGCGCTTGGCTGATTTGGTTTCTTCGTACTTTGTGCCTATAGTAATTGTCATAGCTATTCTAACTTTTATTGTTTGGTTTTTCTTTGGTCCGGCGCCCGCCTTTACCTTTGCTCTTATAAACTTTGTGGCAGTTCTCATAATCGCTTGTCCTTGCGCTCTCGGCCTTGCCACTCCTATGGCCATTATGGTCTCCTCCGGCAGCGCGGCGAGCAGAGGTATTTTAATTAAAGACGCGGCTTCTCTTGAGATTGCCAATAAAATAGACACGGTGATTTTTGATAAAACCGGTACGCTGACGCAGGGAAAACCGCAATTGACAGACATTGTCGCTTTCAATAATGAAAAACAGGCAGGGGTTCTTAGTTACGCCGCTTCTCTGGAGCAGAGGTCAGAACATCCTCTGGCGCAAGCGATTTTACAATACGCCGCGAGTTTAGACCAAAAATCATCGCATTCTTTTGATAAGGCGATAATAGGCGAAGCGAAAAAAGAGAAAATAGAACTTTATAAATTAGAAAGTTTTAAGGCGATTTCCGGAAAGGGACTATTCGGAATTTTACGGATTAATTCTCAAAAAGTTGAATCTTATTTCGGCAATAGAACCCTCATTAGAGAGATTGGCTTGGATGTTTCTCCTTACGAGGAAAAAATTAAACAATTTGAGAATCAAGGAAAAACAGTAATGATTCTTGTTGTCGCTCAAAAAATAAAAGGCGCTATAGCCGTTGCCGATGTGTTAAAAAAAGAGTCTGTAAAAGCAGTAGAGACGCTTAGGAATAACAATATAGATGTTTGGATGTTGACCGGAGACAACGATCGCACTGCCCGCGCTATTGCCAGAGAAGTTGGCATAGAAAATGTAATGAGCGAAGTTCTGCCGGACAAAAAATCAGAAAAAGTGCGGGAATTACAAGAACAGGGAAAAATCGTGGCTATGGTTGGCGATGGAATCAACGACGCGCCGGCTCTCACTCAAGCCAATGTCGGCATTGCCATGGGCGAGGGAACGGATATTGCCATGGAATCCGCGAATATTACTTTAATGAGAGGAGATTTAATGCTTATTCCGGAAACGATTAATCTTTCAAAACGGACAATGACAATAATTAAACAAAATCTTTTTTGGGCTTTTTTTTATAACTCGGCTTTTATTCCTGTCGCGGCCGGCGCTCTTTACCCGTTTTTCGGAATTTTGCTCAACCCGATTTTTGCCGCCGCGGCTATGGCGTTTTCGAGTATCAGCGTTGTTTTAAATTCTTTAAGATTGAAGCGCGGCTAATCTTTATTTTGACAGTTTTTAGAATAAGTAGTAAGCTAAAAGCACCGGGTTAAAAATATGACAGAAAAAAAATCTTATTTAAAATATAAAATCTGCGTTTCCGGAGCGGCTGAAACCGGACATTGCAATGAAGATACTTTGGAAAAAGCCAAAGAAGTGGGGAAAGAAATTATTCGGCATAACGGCGTTTTGGTGACCGGAGCGACCAGCGGCACTCCTTACTGGGCCGCTATCGGCGCCAAAGAAGAAGGCGGCATTGTTGTTGGTCTTTCGCCGGCCGCTTCGGAAAGAGCCCATATTAAAAGCTACCGTTTACCGACTGATTATCATGATTTAATTATTTACACCGGCTTTGAATACTCCGGCCGGAATTTACTCTTGACCAGATCATCTGACGCGGTCATAGTTATTTGCGGCCGGATGGGAACCCTGAATGAATTTACCATCGCTTTTGAGGACAATAAGCCAATCGGAATTTTAACCAAAACGGGCGGCACGGCTGATATGATTAAAGATATCGTGGCTAAAGTTCATCGCGGCCCGGGTAAAATTGTTTATGATTCAGATCCCAAAAAATTAATTGAAAAATTATTAAAATTAGTAGACAGAGAAAAAGAAATTAAAATCACAAAGTTCAAAGCTTAAAAAGGAGGTGAGCCATGTGGCTATTGAAGTTAAAAAAAGAGAAAGAGAAAACAGCCGAAGTCTTTTGCGGCGTTTTACGCGGCGGATTCAGCAAAGCGGGGTTTTAATTCGCGCCCGAAAAGCCAGATTTCACGAAAAAGGCAAGACAAAAAGAGAAAGGCGGCTTAGCGCCTTAAGGCGGCAAAAGATTACAGCCGAGAAAGAAAAGCTTAGAAAGCTGGGATTATTAGAAGAAGAGGAAACAAGATGGGGAAGGAGAAGGTAATTATAAATTTCTAATTTCTAATGACTAATTTCTAATCAATGTCTTTAGTCATTTTCTATCGTGTCTCTTAAAGATAAAATCAGCGAAGATATCAAGGGGGCTTTACAAAAAAAGGATACTTTAAGGTGTTCTGTTTTGCGTATGCTTAACGCGGCGGTTATCAATAAGGAGAAAGAAAAAAGAGTTAAATTAAGTAAAACCGAGAAGACGGAAAAATTAGAAGAATTAAGTAAATTAAATGATGAGGAAATAATAGAAGTAATTTCAAGCGAAGCCAAGAAACGGAAGGATTCTATAGAACAATACGAAAAAGCCAACCGGATTGATTTGGCCCAAAAAGAAAAAAAAGAATTAGAGATTTTAAAGGAATATTTGCCCGAACAAATGAACGAAGACGAGATTAGGAGGTTAGCTAAAGAAGCTGTTAAAAAATTAGGCGCGAGCGGCCAGAAAGACACTGGTAAAGTAATGGCCGCTTTAATGCCTCAACTTAAAGGCAAAGCCGACGGCGGGTTGGTCAATAAAATCGTTCAGGAGGAATTAAAAGAAGGGTAAGCGTAAAAGATGTTAGAAATCCGCAATTTTACCCAAAACGAGATAGACGAAAAGCTATTTCAAAAAATCGCCCGGACAACCTTAAAAATATTAAAAGTTAAAAATAAAACTGAAATTAGCTTGGCGATTGTGGGAAGCGGGCGAATGAAAAAATTAAACAAGATTTATCGCAAGAAAAATCGGGTAACTGATGTTTTGTCGTTTGGCGATAAAAATATCTTAAAATACTTAGCCAAAGATTTCCCTCGGATAAAAAGAAAAGAGGATATGGAGTTCGTAGAGCCGCCTGACGGAGTAAAAAGATTGGGAGAAATTATTGTTTGTTATCCTCAAGCTGAAAAACAAGCCAAAAGAGCAGGTCATTCTTTGGAAAAGGAGCTGGCTATTTTATTGATTCATGGTATACTTCATTTGGTTGGATACGAGCACGAAAGAGATAAAAGAAGGAAGAAAAAGATGGAGGAAATGGAAAAAGAAATTTTATTCGTAATAAATAATAATTAGTATGGCTAAAGAAACAATTATTACCGGCCTTGATGTTGGAACTTCCTGTATTCGGACAGTCGTGGCCAAGACAAGAGCCGATCAGTCAAAACCGCAGATTATCGGTATTGGCAAAGTCCCTTCCTTTGGTTTAAGGCGGGGAATGGTATTTGATATAGAGGAAGTTTCTAAGAACATCAAACAATCCATTGAAGAAGCGGAACGAACAGCCGGTTTGCCCATTGACCGTCTTTATGTAAGCATTGGCGGCGAGCATATTACTTCAAGAGTCAGCAAAGGAGTGGTGGCGGTTTCGCGAGCTGACGGACAGGTGTCAGAAGAAGACGCTCTTCGTGCCATTAACGCGGCTTCGGCTATTTCCATTCCTCAAAACAGAGAAATTCTTCATGTTATTCCCAGGAATTTTACTTTGGATAATCAAATGAGGATTAAGGATCCGGTGGGTATGAACGGAGTCAGATTAGAGGTAGACGCTTTGATTATTGAAGGCGCTACTCCTTTTATTAAAAATTTGACAAAATGCGTTTCCGAAGCCGGCCTTGAAATTGAGGGATTAATTTTTTCTTCCTTGGCCGCTTGCCGGGCTATTTTAAGCAAGCGGCAAAAAGAGTTGGGCGTTTTAGCTTTGGATTTTGGCGGCGGCACGGTTGACTTGACAGTCTTTGAAGAGGGCGATATTATTCATAATTATATCCTGCCTGTTGGTTCTTCTCATATTACCAACGATATTGCCATTGGTTTAAGGGCGCCCATTGATTTGGCTGAAAAAGTTAAATTAGAATACGGCACGGCTTTAGCTTCAGAAATCAGCAAAAAAGAAAATATTGATCTGTCTAAATTAGGACTGGAAGAAGAAGGTTTGGTTCCCCGGATTCACGTGGCTGAAATAGTTGAAGCGAGACTTTATGAAATTTTAGAGCTGGTTAACAAAGAATTAAAAAAGATTGATCGTCAGGGGCTTTTGCCCGCCGGCGTGGTTATATTCGGCGGCGGCGCTAAAATTCCCGGATTGGTTGATTTAACAAAGGAAGTGTTAAAACTGCCGGCCCAGATTGGTTTTCCCGTGGAGTTAACCGGCGTGGTGGAAAAAGTTGACGATCCGGCTTTTGCCACGGCTGTTGGTTTAATTTTATGGGGTTTGGACGCTCAGAAAAAAGACGGCGGACCAAGAATTTCCTGGACGAACATTCCCGGCATTGGCCGGACAGTGAATAAAATTAAAAATTGGTTTAAGGATTTTTTGCCTTAAAAATTAAATAATTTTTATATAAACAGACGCGGGCTTGTATTTTTTAGGAGGGAATGTATAATGAAAATAATTTCTAGTTTTCAATTTCTAATTTTCAATTTAAAATTAAATAATTAAAAATTTATTGAAAATTGATAATTGAAAATTGACGATTATGGCTCAATTGAAACCCGAAGTTGAAGCTTTTGCCAAAATTAAAGTAGTGGGAGTCGGAGGCGGCGGAGGAAACGCTATTTCCCGAATGGTGACTTCCAAGATTCACGGAGTGGATTTTGTGGCTATTAATACTGATGTTCAAGATTTACACCATACCAACGCTCCGGAAAAACTTCATATTGGCAAGAATTTAAGCAAGGGGTTGGGAGCCGGCATGAATCCGGAGATTGGGCGGCAGGCGGCTGAAGAAAACCGGGACGAAATTCACGATGTGCTTAAAGGGGCCGATATGGTATTTATTACTTGCGGTTTGGGCGGCGGCACAGGTACTGGCGCGGCCCCGATTATCGCTGAAGCGGCTAAGGACAGCGGAGCTTTGACTGTTGGCGTAGTCACTAAACCTTTTTCTTTTGAAGGAGCTCAACGGGCTAAAATCGCTCAAGAAGGCTTGCTTCAATTAAAAGATAGAGTTGATACTTTAATTACCATTCCCAATGATAAATTACTTTCTTTAATTGACAGAAAGACTTCACTTATTAACGCTTTTAGCGTGGTGGACGATGTTTTAAGGCAGGCGGTTCAGGGTATTTCAGATTTGGTTGTCATGCCCGGTATTGTCAATGTTGATTTTGCCGATGTTAAGACAATTATGCAGGACGCCGGCTCCGCCCTGATGGGTATTGGCCGGGCCGTTGGAGAAGATCGGGCGATTGAAGCGGCCAAAGCGGCTGTTAATTCCCCACTTTTAGAAATTTCTATTGACGGAGCCAAAGGGGTCCTTTTTAACGTCAGCGGCGGTCAGGATTTGACCATGAGTGAAATTAACGACGCGGCTAAAATTATTACCGAGTCAATTGACCCGGAGGCCAAAGTTATTTTCGGCGCTTTGGTTGATGATAAAATGAAGAAAGGCGAAATAAAAATTACGGTCATTGCCACCGGCTTTGATCATTTGCTGACCAGAAAAAACGAAGAACCGGCTATTGATTCCATTGACGCCCTTCGTTCCATTCCAATTTTAGGCGAAAAAGCCAAGAAAAAAACTATTTCCAGTTCTAGAATTGAAGTAACGCCGGTCCAGAAAACAGAAACTGAATGGGATATCCCCGCTTTTATTAGAAGAAAGATAAAGTGAAGCGGTCATTGACCGCTTTTTTGTTTATAGTAAAATAGAAGAATATGATAAGAAAATTATTTTTAACAGCGGCTGTTTTTTTGATTCCTCTTTTTGTTCTGGCTGACGGAGGAATATTTCCGCCGCCTGATTATTATATGTACGAGACCGACCAGCGGGCAATGATTTTTTATGAAAACAAGACAGAAACTTTAGTTCTTTCCGCGACCTTCAGAGGCGACGCCAAAGATTTCGGCTGGATTATCCCGACTCCTTCAAGGCCGGATGTCTCTAAATCGTCTGACGAATTATTTATTTCTCTTGACGAATTAACCAGGACTCAACAGACATACCCTATGCCTTTGGATATTGACGATGCTTATCGGACGGGTCAAAACACAGAAGATGTTTATATTGTTGAGACTAAAAAAGTTGAATATTACGACATCGCGGTTCTGACAGCCGGCGATTCAAAGGCATTAGCTGATTGGTTGAGTAAAAATAATTATCAATTTCCGACAACGAGCAGTTATGTTTTAGACAGTTATATTGATAATGATTGGTATTTTACGGCCGTAAAGATAAATACCGAATTAATTAACCAAAGCGTTGGCCGGCAATTACGCGAGGGGCATATGATTCCTTTGGAACTTAAATTTTCCAGCGACAAAATCGTTTATCCTTTAAAAATTTCTTCAGTGATGCAGGATTTTAAATCCTATGATTATTTACCGTTAAAACAAGGCAGCGGCGCTTCGGTTGAAATGATGCCGTCTTTTCAACCGCGGATTTCTCCGTATTATCCCCAAAAAGCCGGTGTTTTGATTTATGTTTTTACGCCGGATAACAAACAAACCATCCCTGGTTTTAGCGCTCAATATGCCGGTTGGGTGGAGAAAAAGACCATTGAAGAGCTGGCTTTTGACGATAAAGGCGAGCCTTGGTTTAAACCGAGTCAGGAAAAATATTTTTTGACTAAATTAACCCGTTGGATGAGCTATGCGGAGATGACGAATGATTTGTATTTAAGAAATGCTTCTGATAATGATTTAGTTAACGCTGAATCGTTGGACAAGCCAAACAAAATTTTATTTTGGCTAGTGATGGGCGTCAGTTTGGCTCTCCTTTTGGGAATAGGAATAGTCTTTATATATCTATCTCGTAAATAATTGAAAAATCAAATCTCAAAATACAAAACAACAAATCAAAATGTAAAAAGAATTAAAATAATTTTGAATTTTACATTGTCATTTTGATTTTTGAATTTTAAACTTAAAACTATGCCTCAAGACATTTTAACCAAAACCGCTTCCCTGATTTCTTTAGGGCCGCGAAAATTCCCTATCTCTATTTTAGGAGTAGTCTTAGCGCTTTTTTTAGCCATTGTTTTAATTTTATTAGGCGAGCGATTCATCTTTGATTTGAATCGCTGGACTAATCCCGTTATTGAAAATCAAAGGCAGGATAATTACCAGCTTTATCGATTAGACCAGAAAAATTCAATAATCAAAACAGTTTCCGCGAAGACGATAATGCCGGAAGAATCATTCGGATTAAGCGCCGAGTATTCCAATTTAGCGCCGGGCATCAGTATTTATTATCCGACTAAGGAAAAAGGAAAATATCTGGCTTACAAGCTTTTAATCCACGCGGCTTTCATTATCCCGGTTTTCCTTTTGGTTTTTTTGCTTTATTATTTGGTTAAAATCAAAGAACAGAAAGAAGGCTGGCAGATTGCCATTTACGCTTATATGGTTTTTGCTTTCTGGATGATGATTCATCTTTTAGGCGAAACAATCAAATACATTTCCTATCAACATAAAAGCGCGGCTATTTATATTATCCTTGTTTTACTGGCCGTGATTCTTACTCCCTTGGCCGTCTTTTTGCAGAAAAAACACAGCGAAAAAACTTCTTAAACACTTTAAATAATGACAGAATTGGGTGTTTTGTAATTCAAGGTTAATAGATAAATGAGATATTAATAAATATAGTGAATAAAATTTATTCACTATATTTTTATCCCCATTTGACCTGTTTTTTCAATTGGAGTAAAATATAATATACATTCTTAATTAGGAGGTTTTATGACTAAAATAAAATTTAAACAAATTCAAAAGAGAGACGGCCGGATTGTGGATTTTGACCGATCTAAAATCACTGAAGCTGTTTTTAAAGCCCTGACCGTCACCAAAGAAGGCGGCAGAAAAAAGGCTAAAGAATTATCAGATCAAGCGGCAGCTCTTTTAAACAGAAGATTTAGAAACGGAGAAATTCCCAAAGTGGAAGAAACTCAAGACATCGTGGAAGAAGTTTTAATAATGGCCGGCTTAACCGAAACAGCCAAGGCCTATATTCTTTATCGGGAACAGCGTCGGCGGATACGGGAAGCCACCACCGCCCTTGACGAGTCAATTAGCATGGTTGATCAATACATTAATGAGCAGGATTGGCAAGTTAAAGAAAACGCTAATATGGCTTATTCTTTACAAGGGTTAAATCATTATGTGACTTCCGCGGTCACTAAAAAATATTGGCTTAATAAAATTTATCCGAAAGAAATCAGGGAAGCGGTTAATAGCGGCGATATGCATATTCACGATTTAGGTTGCTTGGGCGCTTATTGCTGCGGCTGGGATCTGTATGATTTGCTTTTGCGCGGCTTTAGAGGCGTGCCGGGCAAAGTTGAATCCAAACCAGCCAAACATTTTCGTTCCGCCTTAGGTCAGTTAGTTAATTTTTTCTTTACTATTCAGGGTGAGAGCGCTGGCGCCCAAGCAATCAGCGGTTTTGATACTTTATTGGCGCCTTTTGTCAGATATGACGAATTGGATTATCGTAAAACCAAACAAGCGATTCAGGAATTTCTTTTTAACTGCGCTATTCCCACCCGGGTCGGATTTCAATGTCCTTTTACAAATATTACTTTAGATATTAAACCTTCGCCCGCTTTAGCCAAACAGCCGGTTATTATCGGCGGTGAACCGCAAAAAGAAACTTATGGCGAATTCCAAAAAGAAATGGATATAATAAACCAGGCTTTTTACGAAGTTATGCTTGAAGGGGATTCAAAAGGCCGGCCTTTTTCGTTTCCCATTCCGACGGTTAATATCACCAAGGATTTTGATTGGGATAATCCGGCTTTGGAGTTTTTATGGGAGACCACGGCCAAATACGGCATCAGTTATTTTGCTAATTTTGTTCAATCTGACATGAAGCCGGAAGATGTCCGTTCAATGTGCTGCCGGTTAAGATTGGACAATAAAGAGCTTTATACGCGCGGCGGCGGGCTTTTTGGCGCTTATCCCCTGACCGGCTCAATCGGTGTGGTAACGATAAACTTTCCAAGAATCGGCTATTTATCTAAAACTAAAAAAGAATTTTATAAGCGGCTGGAAGAAATAATGGACCTGGCAAAAGAGAGTTTGGAAATCAAACGTAAAGCCATGGAAGGGCTGACTGAAAAAGGCCTTTATCCTTATTCTCGTTTTTATTTAGACGGGGTCAAAAAAATGAGAGGCCAGTATTGGGG